>Ga0265324_10000088_pt1 | contig 70762 bp, 47 predicted proteins | sample 41419metaG_FD_198634 | JGI IMG/M metagenome (GOLD analysis project Ga0265324, IMG submission 198634) | Rhizosphere microbial communities from Carex aquatilis grown in University of Washington, Seatle, WA, United States - 4-14-19 metaG | ecosystem: Host-associated > Plants > Roots > Rhizosphere...
CTTGGCCAAGGCCACGGCCCGCTCCTTGAACTTCCCATCAAAGGCTCGTCTTTTCTCGTTTGACATTGGACTCCATTCCCAGGTAAATCTACCTGAAGGTTGTGTCCGGTGTCAGGGGGACAGTTCAGTATCGCACCGATCAGGGCTTCCGTGGGTAGACTCGACCAAGGTACATCATCTCTATATGGACGGTGAGTTCGAAGCAGCCATCACTTTGCTGGAAGACAACCTCAAGGAGACGAGGCAATACGGTCACGATGACAGCGTGTTCATTTTCAAACATTTGGGGGTGATGTACGCTGCGCAATACGAAACGAGGGAAAAGGGCAAATATTACATGCATCGTCTTTTGGAAGTGGAACCCACCGCCAAAATAATGGACATGTACGCCAGTGACATGATCTATATGATTTTCAAGAATGTCCAAGAGGAGTACGAGCAGAAGCGCATGATCGTTGGGCCTCAACAAGGAGAAGGGAGTCAGCGCGACTCCCTTGCCAAATCCGATCCAAAGCGAAATGCCGGGAAGGAAGATGCCTTTTCCAGTGAAGGACATTCTAGGCCTTCTGGCCGGACGAATACCTGGGTCTGGGCGGGCGTGGCTGCAGTAACCGTGGTAGCGGGCGTGGGAGCCTATATCTATCTCAGCGAACCGGCCAAAGCTCCGAAAAAGGAGGTAGAATTTTGAACCTCCACGAAACCCACTTGCGCCGCGCTGCGACAGTTATCCGTGCTGTCCGCGCCCTCTGGCTATTACCTGCTTTTTTATTGATGATACTAGGCTGTCACCTTTCCACGGAGGGGAAGGGGGATACACAAATCTCCTTCACCCGTATCTACGACTCTCTAAAGCAGTACGATGACGTTGTCATCGTACTGAAGAACCTTAACGGCGATACCCTGGACGTCATCTTCCGAGGAAAGGTGGAGAATCTCGGCGACGTGCAGAAACTGAGCGCACCCCATTGGGACGGTGGGAAGGTTATCGTCTCCATAACAGGGACCAAAGACGGCCAAATCGTGTATAACGTCGAGACGCGTTTCGACCCCGCCACCGGCGTGAAGGATAGTATTGTCGTTTTCGCCCCTGTTATCGAGAACCTTTCCTCGACGGTAAATGGCTTGACCCTGTATGTGGGCGAGTCGATGCTGTTGCCTTCAATCACCATGTCCCAAAATATCAATGATACGACTTTGGAATGGACATCCAGCCCGCTCGGGTTACTGAACCTTGATCCGAAATCCATTAATGCCTTACAGGTTGGAAAGGGGGAAATAGAAGTTCATCTCAAGAGCAATCATTCCGTATCGCTTTCTATTCCTGTGGAAGTCCTCGCAATCAGTGTGATGCCCGAATCGATATCGGTTCAGCCTGAAAGCTTGGAGGTGGCCGCGGGTGGCACGGCGATGACACTTATAGCTCAGGTATTTCCCGCAGGCTCGCCTTCAGGTGTGAATTGGAGTTCCGAGGATACGGGCATAGTGAAAGTCGATATCGCTGGTCGCGTACAAGGTGTTCGAAACGGAGACGCCCGGGTGTGGGCTGCTTCCAGGGTTCGGCCTAATTTACATGGAGCCGCCCGCATAAAAGTGAGCAGTTCAATTCTGGTGGAGACGCTTGCATTCGCGAAGGATAGCCTGGATATTCTGGCAGGCGGCGCGGCCGAAAGCTTACTGGTTTCGGTCCTGCCCGCCGGGGCCGATCCCACCGTTACCTTTACGGTCTCTGATCCTGCCAAGGCATCGGTCCAGAACGCCAAGGTAACGGGAATCGCGGCCGGAAGGGTTTCGGTGATTGCGGCTTCCGTCTCCAATCCCGCTGCCAAGGATACTTTGCTCGTGAAGATCACCGTACCCACGCCCAACGATACCACCCCACCGCTCAAACCAATCGTGCATGTCACCCCCGTTGGGCCTACGCAGAATCTCAAACCGGTTTGGAGCTGGTCCTCGGGCGGCGGAGGCGGTGCGGGTTCCTATCAGACCTCGCTGGACAAGACGAGCTTCGATGCGACTACGCCTTCGGTGACCGATACCACTTTCACGCCCGCAGCCAATCTCGCTACCGGCTCCCACGTGTTGTACGTTCGCGAGCGGGATGCGGCCGGCAATTGGTCGCTTCCGGGATCGGCCCAAGTGGTTCTCGATACCACCGGACCGGCGGCGCCCAAGCTTGTGGGAACCTCGCCCACCAGCGCCCTGCCGCGTTGGACCTGGTCCAGCGGGGGCGGCGGCGGCGCGGGCGTGTACCGCTCGTGGCTGGTGGACGCAAGTTTCCCCGCCAACGCTCCGGAATCTTCCGACTCCGCCTATGCCCTGACTACGGCGACTACGGGAACCACCTACACCTTGTTCGTGGAAGAGCGCGACGCGGCCGGGAACTGGTCGCCGCCGGCGAGACTGGCCATCAAGTACGATTTGACCAAGCCCACCGTGACCATCGCCCTGCCTCAGGCTTCCGGTACATTCATTACCGCCTCGGCCACGGTGGCTGTATCGGGGAGCGCCACAGGGCCCAATACCATCACCAAAATCGAATATACCCTGGATGCAGGCACGCCGAGCGCGGCAACCCTCGGCACGGGCGGGAGTTGGTCCATCGCCTCCTTGGCGCTCGCCAATGGGCAGACCACGACCATCACGGTGACCGCGACCGATAATCTCGGGAACACAGGCCAGGCGCAGCTCAAGGTGCTCAGGGACAGCGATGTGCCCCTGCCTCCTACGGCGCTGGTAAAACCGACCTCGCCCACCAATGTCGCCCTCTCCTCCTGGTCCTGGGCGGCCGGCGGCGATGGGGCCACGGGCAGCGGTCTGAATGGGAATTACCAATGGAAATTGAATTCTGGCGCTTGGACGGCGACCACTACGGCTTCGGCGACGGGAGTCACCCTGGCCGAGGGCAGCAATACCTTTTCGGTGGAAGAGCAGGATAAGGCCGGCAACTGGTCCGATGTTCTGACCGGCACGGTGGTCTTGGACACCAAAGCCCCCGATGCGGTCACTTTCGTGGGGATCGACGGCACCTTGACCGCGGATGATACCCCGACCTGGAGCTGGACGCCTTCGACTACCAACGGCGGCATCGGGCAATATATCCTGAAGCTGGATGCCGGGGCCGAGTTCGATGGCAGCACGGCGACCTCGTATATCCCCGTTACCTCGCTTTCGGATAATACGACCCATACCCTAACCGTTAAGGAGAAGGACCAGGTGCCCGGAGTGGTGGGCGCCGCGAAATCCTTCAGCTACAAAATCAAGGTGAACCCGCCCGCGGCGCCCACCGTGAAGAGCGCGGTGGCCGGCTTGACCAGCGGCGCATTTACCAACAATCCTGGTTTTATTTGGACCTCCGGGGGCGGAGGCAACGGGAAGTTCCGCGTGAAGGTGAATACCGAAACGAGTTACCGGGTCAATGGCGTCGCCCAGACCACATTCAGCCTGTCCAACACCGACGCGGATGGGACGTATACCGTATCAGTGTCGGAACAAGATGATCTGGGACGCTGGAGTCCAGATGGGACTTTCATTATCCAACTGGACCGAACGGGCCCGATTTATTCGGAAGTTTATTTCAAAGGCACGACCATGCCCGTACGTGATGGTTACGTGACAAATCTCGACACCGTTACGATCACCTATAAGGCAGATGGTGCGGAAAAGGAACTCGGGTGCAAATTAGATGTATCCGGTACAGTGAAACCATGCAAGGCAGTCAATACCGATGGGTTGGGAAATTCTTCGACCATACAACGGAATGTTTATTGCCGAAAGAACGTGGTATTCTTCAAGCCGGTCGCAACTGGAGCCATGGATGGTTCTAGCTGGGAAAATGCGAGCAGCGATTTGAAGGCATATATGGATTTGCCGGATGCCAAAGGGAAGGATTTATGGCTAGCCTCCGGTGACTATTCGAACCAGGATATCCAAATATCTTTCAAATGGGCTAATATATATGGTGGATTCAGTGCGGCAGACTTCCCGGTCGATAGTAATAATCGAGTTAAGACTAATACATACCTTGGCAGCGTCAATATCTTCAGCTATACCACCGACCCGGTAGGGACATATGATGGACTTCGTTTCTCGAAAGGCCTGGTTGTCGCCGGATCCCCAAATAACTTTACGGACTGCCAGTCACTTGGTTCTTTCAGTATCTCAGAAAGCGCAATAGTCACAGTTACAAATTTTGAGTTGAATGGAGCTGGGCTCGGCGATAGTTATCTATTTACCGGCAGTGGTACCAAGTTAACCTGGGACGGGGGGAAGATAAACAACAATGTTCCGAAAGACTCCACAGGGTTTGCCATCACGGTGGATTTGGGTTCGACCCTGATTCTAAAAGGCGCCTTAACGGTTTCCGGAAATGAGAATTCGAAAAATTACGGATACCAGATCTTGAATAACGGAACTCTCACAATCGATTCCTCGGTTTCTTTCAATTGCAATGATCTTCTAAATAAGGGTACTGCCACATGCCGTGGCAACCAGCTGCCTTGAGGACAGGTCATTTGGTTTGACTCGATATCTAACTCCGTTCCCCATTGTCTAGCCTGCCGGCCCTTCGCTGCCTGAGTGTCAACCCTATTGATATTCTGATTGGGAGCAGTCACCCACTTACAACCAACGCTATACATCCTTATCTACTGAGGTTGTGGACGCCCCTCCTTTCCTATATTGGCCCGCTCCGGCCCCGGGACCCATGCGCGGTCCCGGCATCCCGGTGAGCGCCAATGGAATCCAAGAACATATCCGCCCTCATCGAGAATTACGGCCACAAGCTCACTGAGCATCGCAGGGAACTCCTCAAGGGCGTCGTGGATCAGCGTGTCCGCCATTTCACCTTCGTGCTCGAGGATCTGAAGGATCCCCACAACATCAGCGCCGTGATCCGCACCAGCGAGGTATTCGGATTCCAGGACGTACACGTCATATCCGAAGTGAACCCGTATCGCGTAGGCCGTTCCGTACTGAAAGGCAGCTACAAGTGGCTGGACATTTACAGCTATTCCAAACGGGTTCGCTGCCTGGAAGGGCTAAAGGCCCAAGGTTACCGCATCGCAGTCGCCTCTACGGCACCCGAATCCGTGCCCCTGGACCAAGTCGATCTGTCGCGGCCCACGGCGTTCTATCTCGGCTCCGAGGTGATGGGCAATCATCCCGACACCTTGGCCGCCGCGGACGTCCGTTTCCGCATCCCGCAATACGGCCTCACCGAATCCATGAACGTCTCGGTTTGCGCGGGCGTCCTGGCGGCCAATCTGGACGCATTTCTCAAATCCAACGGCCGGGGGAAATTCGCGTTGCCGGCGAAGGAGCGCGATAAGCTGCTCGCCGATTTCTACGAGCGCAGCGCCGTGGGCATCGATCGCAATTCGCCCATCCACATGATCGATTGAACGCGGTCTGCCGCCGCATCTTACGGATTCAATCGTGACGATGATCAGGAACGTATCATCGGCAAAACCCGTTCCGCGCCGAATCCCGTACGTATCGCCGTCCAAGCGCCCAGGCCCCCGCCCAGGGCATTGAAGGTTACGTCCCAGACCGAGGAAAAGCGCCCGGGAATCCAGGCTTGCGCGCACTCGACGGCCGCGCTCAGGAGCAGGCACAGGAGCGCGGCCCGCTTGGGCGACTTTCCAGGCAAACCGTTCGCATCCGAACCCAGAAGAAATCCCAATGGCAGGAATAGAAGGATGTTCTGCCCCGCATCGAAGAAAGAAAAGACATTGCTGACCTGCGCCATGGACCGCCAAGGCAGCCCGGCATGCTTCAGCGCCTCGACAAGCCCGGCTTGCGCGGGCATCAAGGTCGCCGTGCAAATCCCCAAGGTCACGCTCACGATCGCCAATCGCCGGGTATCCTTTTCCATAACTTCTGGATTCTACCGCCCGGCCGCCCGCGCAAGCAATCGACCGCCCCAATTCCAGCAAATGCATCCCATTTCTCATTGAAAAGCACCGGCAATTCGAACGGGCCGCCCCCGAAGCACGGACCCGCCCAGACCCACCTCGACTACCAATGGTCAGCGTACCAAATCCCCCTGCGCCAATTATGCTTTCGCAACTTCTCCTGCAGGGTTTTCGGGAGATCGGGCAGATCGGACACCGCCAGGTTCATCTCCGCCTGGGCGGGATTGCGGATGCCCGCGATCACCGTGCTTACGGCGGGATGGCCCAGGGAGAATTTGAGGGCGGCTTGAGGCAGGGTGTAGCCGCTGCCTTCCAAGTCCTTCCGGATGCGTTCCACGCGGTCCACGACCCGGCCCAGCCGCTCGCCGCGGAAGTAGTCCGAACGGAAATCCCCTTTGGGGAAAACGGTTTGGCGATTGAACTTGCCGGTCAAGGCGCCTTCGTCGAAGGCCATGCGCACGATGATGCCGACCCCATGCTCGGCAGCCGCCGGGAGGATTTCGGCCGCGGGCTCCTGCTCGAAGAGATTGAAGATGACCTGTACCGAATCGACCCAACCCCCTTTGATCAAATCGACCACCGAGTTCTGATCATGCTCGGGAGTGGAAACCCCGATGAGCCGGATCTTCCCTTCCTCGCGCAGCCGGCGCAAGGTTTCGAAGGGCGCGGGATTCCGGTTCCAGGCCCGGGTCCAGCTATGCAATTGCAGGATATCGATGCACTCGACGTCCAAAGCCTTGAGCCGCTTCTCCACGTTGGCGCGCAGGTAGGCCGGCGAATAAGCTACCGAGGGCGGATCGTACGGGGATGGCGGCCATTCGCCCGCTTCGGGAGGGGTCTTGGTGGCGATGGTGAGGTCGCCTTTCCATTCCTTGCGGAAGCGGGCGATGATGGATTCGCTCCGCCCATCGCCATAGACCTGCGCCGTATCGATGAAGTTGGCTCCCAGTTCGGCGGCCCGGTGGAGCGACTTCAATGACTCTTTGTCATCCTGCTTACCCCACCAGGATTCACCCAAGGCCCAGGCTCCGAAGCCGATTTCCGACACCTGCAATCCCGAATTCCCGAATTTTCTCAACTTCATCCGATTCCCTTTTCTTCCCCGATGGCGATATGACCCGAAATACTAGAAATCCGCGGGATAAGCCTTTGCATGCCTGAGGAAGCCCGACCTTTGGGGCCCGCCCAGGACGAGATTCCCCGGTCCTTGCGACCGCAATCTCTCCGGCTTGGGAATTTCACTGTGATGTAACGCACGTTCTCCCGGTGTTTGAATCACTACTTTTCTCCCATGAGAGCCGGTTCCCTGAGACCATTCCTTATCGGGAAGCGTCATAAGGACCGGATAATCGACTTCGCGCCTCACTCCGGGATCGGTGAGGAAATCCAGAGGAAAGCCGGCATGACATTCGAAAAATTCCGCTCCATTTCGGGAAAAGCCCCGAGTAACCGTCTTCTCGATCCGGGGGCTGCTGATCCGATTCGGGTCCAGGCGTTCCGCTTGCTGGCGACTTGCCTTTCGCTTTCGCTCCTCGGCACCGCCGGGGCATGGGCCAAGGCCCCGGCCAAACCGCCGGCCAAGACCGCCGCGAAAACCAAGCCCCAGCCGCAGGCGACTTCCGTTTCCCAAAACTCCGGGACTCCCCGAGTGGACTCGGCCGCGGTCCATCGCTTTTATCTGGATGGGGATTTCGAGCCGGCCATCACGATGCTGGAGGACAATCTCAAAGAGACCCGCCAATACCGTCATGAAGACAGCGTCTTCATTTTCAAGCACTTGGGCGTAATGTATGCGGCCCAATACGAGACCCGGGAAAAAGGGAAATATTACATGCATAAGCTCCTCATGGTGGAGCCTTCGGCCAAGATCATGGATATGTACGCCAGCGACATGATTTACATGATCTTCAAGAACATCCAGGAGGAGTTCGAGCAGAATCGCGCCGTGATTTCGAACTCGCGCCGGAGTTCCAATCAGGCCGATAGCATGCCCAAACCCAATCCATCGGAAGTCGCGGCCGGACCCGCGCCCCGTCCCCTCGCTTCCGGAGAAGAGGCGCAATCTTCCGGAAGCAGGAAATGGATTTGGGCCGGCGCCGCCGTGGCCACGGTGGCCGCCGGCGTAGGCGCTTACTACTTGCTGACCCAACAGCCGCAGGTGACTTTGAAGGAAAAGGACGTGGCATTTTGAGCACGCATGGACATATGCAGCGGAAGACGGGAATCCTTTTGCGCGCCTTGCGCCTTTTTTGGTTCGCCCCCATCCTGTCCTTATGGGTAGCTGGTTGCAATGTATCCAAAGAGGAAAAGGACGAAACCACCATTTCCTTCGATCGCATCGCCGACAGCCTCAAAAAGTTCGACAACGTGGTGATCATCCTGAAGAGCCCGAGCGGTGCGCCTATCGACACCGTCTTCAACGGCAAGGTGAACCGGACCGCGGACGTTCAAAAACTCAAGGCGCCCCATTGGGACGGCGGCAAGGTCATCGTCTTCGTCTCCGGGACGAAAGACGGCAAGCTGGCCTACCAAGTGGAGACGAACTTCGATCCGGCGACCGGTTCCCGGGACTCCTCCGTGATCATGACTCCGGACGCTTCGCTCAGCTCTTCGGTGCGATCCTTGACCCTTCTGGTAGGCGATTCCCTGGGGCTCCCCGTCATCAATGTCTCGCCCGGAAACCTCCTTAATAAACTGCTGGATTGGAGCGCGAGCCCGCCTGAGCTCATCGACGTCGGCCCCGATTACCTGAAGGCTCGTCAAGCGGGCTCGGGAACGATCACGGTACGCTTGAAGTCGAACCCGGACATCATATTCAACATCGCCGTGACCATCTCGACTTCCGGCGAAGTGCCGGATTCGATCCAGGTCCAACCGGACAGCCTGACTGTCGCGGTCGGCGGCGCTCCGGGTACGCTTTCAGCCAAGGTTTCCCCTTCCGCCGCGCCCTCCGCCGTGGACTGGAAATCGGCCGATACCTCCATTGCCACCGTGGATGCGGCCGGGCGGGTGTTCGGCAAGAGCCAGGGATACACCTCGGTTTCGGCATCGTCCCAAGTACGCCCTAAGATTACCGCTTCGGCGCTCGTGACCGTAACCGGCGCCGTTTCCGTCCAGAGCGTCGCCTTCCCGACGGATTCGCTCGAGATCCGCGTGAACGGCCCCGCGGTGGATCTCGCGGTTTCGGTGCTTCCCGGCAACTCGAATCAGGCCGTTACCTATACGCTTTCCGATCCGGCCAAGGCATCGATCCAAACGGGCAAGATCACGGGGATCGCGGCCGGCCGGATTTCGGTGATCGCCGCTTCCGTCTCCAATCCCGCCGCCAAGGATACCCTGATCGTGCAGATCACGGTGCCTACGATCAACGATACCATCCCTCCCCTCAAGCCGATCGTGCACGTCTCTCCCGCCGGGCCTACTCGGAACCTCAAACCGGTCTGGGGCTGGACTTCCGGCGGCGGCGGGGGCGCGGGCTCCTTCCAGACCTCGCTGGACAATGCGACCTTCGATGCGACTACGCCTTCCGTGACCGATACCGCTTTCACGCCCTCGGCCAATCTCACCGCCGGTTCCCACGTGCTGTACGTTCGCGAGCGTGATGCGGCCGGCAATTGGTCGTTGCCGGGATCGGCCCAGGTGGATATCGATACCACCGGACCTTCTTTGCCCAAGCTTTTGGGAACTTCGCCTACCAGCGCCCTGCCGCGTTGGAACTGGTCGAGCGGGGGCGGCGGCGGCGCGGGCGTGTACCGCTCGCGTTTGGCGGATGCGAATTTCCCCGCCAATGCTTCGGAATCCCCCGATTCCGCATATGCGCTGACGACCGCGGCCAGCGGAACCACCTATACCTTGTACGTGGAGGAGCGCGATGCGGCCGGTAATTGGTCGGCGCCGGCGAGCCTGGCGATCAAGTATGATTTGACCAAGCCTACGGTGACCATCGCCCTTCCCCAGGCTTCGGGGACGTTCACTACCGCATTGGCCTCGGTGACCGTATCGGGAACCTCGACCGGGCCCAATACCATCACCAAAATCGAATACACCCTGGATACAGGTTCGCCGAGCGCAGCCACCCTCGGGACAGGCGGGAACTGGTCCATAGCCGCGTTGACCCTCGCCAACGGGCAAACCACGACCATCACGGTGACCGCGACCGATAATCTCGGGAACACCGGCCAAGCGGTGCTCAAGGTGCTCAGGGACAGCGATGTGCCCTTGCCGCCTACGGCGCTGGTCAAGCCGACCTCGCCCACCAATGCCGCCCTTTCCACCTGGTCCTGGGGAGCCGGCGGCGATGGGGCCGCGGGCAGCGGGCTGAACGGGAATTACAGGTGGAAATTGAATGCCGGGAACTGGACGGAGACCACCACGGCCTCGGCGACGGGCGTCACCCTGGCAGAAGGCACCAACACCTTCTCCGTAGAAGAGCAGGATAAGGCCGGCAACTGGTCCGATCCCTTGACGGGCACGGTGGTCTTGGACACCAAGGTCCCGGACGCCGTCAGCTTCGTGGGGATTGATGGGACATTGACCGCGGACGATACGCCGACCTGGACCTGGGCGCCTTCGGCAAGCAACGGGGGCATCGGGAGCTACATCCTGAAGGTAGACGCAGGAGCCGAGTTCGATGGGGGCACGGCGGTCACTTATACGCCGATCACCCCGCTCGCGGATAATGCCACCCATACCCTGACCGTGAAAGAAAAGGATCAGGTGGCCGGAGTGACGAGCGCGGCCAAATCGTTCAGTTATAAGATCAAGGTAAATCCGCCCGCTGCACCCACCGTGAAGAGCGCGGTGGCGAGCCTGGTCAACAATAGCCCGACCAACAATCCTGGTTTCACCTGGACCACCGGGGGAGGCGGCAACGGGAAGTACCGGGTGAGGGTGAATACCGAGACGAGCTATCGGATCAACGGCATAGCCCAGAGTACCTTCAGCCTGGCGAACTCCGATGCGGACGGGACTTACACTCTCTCCGTATCCGAACAGGACGATCTAGGACGTTATGGACCGGAGGGGAGCTTCACCATCAAGCTGGATCGGACCGTGCCCCAGTTCGCCAATGCCATGATTGAAGGCAAGACCTTCCCGTTGCGGGACGGCTTCATCACCAATGCCCCCTCCCTGGTCATCACCTATACCTCGGATGGGGCGCTGAAATCTTTCACCTGCACGCTTACCGATGGCGCCGCGAAACTTTGCAAGGACGCGGCCCAAACCGATGCCGCCGGCAATTCCGCCACCTTCCAAATCAGCATCTGGAGCAGGTCCAATGTGGTTTTCTTCAGTCCCACGGGCACGGGGGACGGCTCCAGCTGGGAGGAGGCCGACGGCGTCCTGCAAACCCACATCGGTTTGCCCGATGCGAACGGCAAGGAATTCTGGCTGGCCACGGGCAACTATGCGGCCAAGAACGTTTCCCTGGATCTCACCGACAAATTGCTGACCATACTCGGCGGATTCTCGCTCAGCACCTTTCCCACTAACAACCTGAGCCGATCCAAGACGGCCACGACTATCGGGGGATTCACTTCCATATCGGGCAAAGCCCCCACATTCGACGGTCTCACCTTCACCGAATCAGTGGAGCCGACAGCCATGGGCACCTCGACAAACCATGTCCAATTCATCGATTGCACTTTCAAAACCAATCTCAATATTAGGTTCGGCTCGGTCATCGATTTCAAAAACTGCAGCATGATCAATGTCAACAATGGCAAAGTCCCGATCTATCTGGAGACGAACTCCACCATAGTATGGGACGGCGGCCAAATTACGAACAACCCCCCACCCTCTTTCGAAAGTTTCAGTATCACGGTCAATGAAACCTGCTCGGCGACCTTCCGGAACATGACGATCGCGAATAATATCAACAGCAGCTTCCACTTTTTCCAGGCCTATACTACCGGCAACTTGGTCCTCGAGTCCGTCCTGACCTTCAAATGCCTTGATGACATTTTCATCTCCACTGGCGCGACGGGAAGCTGCAATGGGACACCCATCGTCCCATAAATATCCCTCTTCTTCAGTCCTAGCTCCGCCTGCGCCACGGCTCCGGAATAGAGGCATTCGCTGTTCATGATGCGCGCCACGTCCGGGGTCAGATCGGGCGCCTTGCGGGTGAACAGGGAAATTCAGTGGGAAATCCATCCCAAAGCCGAGATGACCGCGCCGACAATTCCGACTTCAGCGCGGTGGATTGCCAGTTCCTCACGACCGACGGGACCACTTCGATTCCACGACCTTCGTCTCGCAGAACATGTCCATGATCGGCGTCTCTTCGTCGGGCAACCTGATCAGTTTGAGAAGGTCGACCGTTACCATCGACGGCGGCTCCATCCTCATTAACGAGGGAACCAACGCTTATCAGATCATGAACGCGGGAATCCTGAACATCGATACGTCCGTCGACTTCGATTGCGCGACCATCGTGAACTTTTTCGGAAGCGGGACCTGCGGCGGGGGACCCTTACCCCATTAGGCCGAGCGGCGGCTTGGGCATGCCGGAAATGAAGCCGCCCGTCGCGGGCCCCGCCTATTCGTGGTTTACCCCGATTAGCTATCTTTTCCTGCCTCAAACCACCCACCCAGGTACCTCGTGCCCCGATACAATCCCAAGACCGTCGAGCCCAAATGGCAGGACCATTGGCTGAAACAGAAGACCTTCAAGGCCACCCTCGATCGGTCCAAGCCCAAATTCTACGCCCTCGATATGTTTCCCTACCCGTCGGCCAACGGGCTGCACGTGGGGCATCCGGAAGGTTATACGGCCACCGATATCGTATGCCGCTACAAGCGGGCAAAGGGCTTCAACGTCCTGCATCCCATGGGTTGGGATGCTTTCGGCCTTCCCGCCGAACAGCATGCCATCAAGACCGGGACCCATCCGGCGGCGACCACCCGATCCAACATCGACAATTTCCGCCGGCAAATCCGCGCGCTGGGCTTTTCCTACGATTGGGATCGCGAGATCAGCACCACCGATCCGGGCTACTTCAAGTGGACGCAATGGATCTTCAAACGCCTGTTCGAGAGCTGGTACGATTTCGCCGCCGACAAGGCCCGGCCCATCTCCGATCTGCCCATCCCCGCCGAGGTACAGGCGCAGGGCGCGGCCGAGATCGCCCGCTACCGCGATTCCAAGCGCATGGCCTATATCGCCGAAGCCCCTGTCTGGTGGTGCCAGGACCTGGGCACCGTGCTCGCCAATGAGGAAGTCACCGATGGACGCTCGGAACGCGGGGACTTCCCATGCGAACGCCGTCCCATGCGGCAATGGATGTTGCGCATCACCGCCTACGCCGAGCGCCTCATCAAGGATCTCGATGGGCTCGAATGGCCCGAGTCCATCAAGGCCATGCAACGTAACTGGATCGGCCGCTCCAGCGGCGCCGAGGTGCGTTTCCAAATAGACGGCTATGGCCAGCCGCTCACCGTTTTCACCACGCGCCCGGATACCTTGTTCGGCGCCACCTATATGGTGGTCGCGCCCGAACATCCCATCCTCGCCGCCATCGTGACTCCCGAGCGCCGGGCCGCCGTCGACGCCTACCGCAAGGCCTCCGGCAGCAAATCGGATTTCGAGCGCGGGTTGGATAAGGACAAAACCGGGGAAGCCACCGGTGCCTTCGCCATCAATCCGGCCACCGGCAAGCGCATCCCGATTTGGACCTCCGATTACGTGATGATGAGCTACGGCACCGGCGCCATCATGGCGGTGCCCGCCCATGACGAGCGCGATTACGCCTTCGCCAAGGTGATGGCTTTGCCCATCATCGAAGTGATCCAAGGCGGCGATATCGCCAAGGAAGCCTGGACGGGCGATGGCAAGCTGGTGAACTCCGGCTTTCTGGACGGCCTGGACGTGGAGTCCGCCAAGGCCAAGATGAACGACTGGCTGGAAGCGAAGGGCCTGGGCAAGGCGCGTATCCAGTACCGGCTGCGGGATTGGCTTTTCGCCCGCCAACGCTATTGGGGAGAACCATTTCCGCTGGTCAATACCGCGACGGGCGTCCGTTCCCTCCCGGATTCGGAACTGCCTTTGATCCTGCCGGACGTGCAGGACTACCGGCCCACCGGAACGTTCGAGCCCCCGCTCGGCAAGGCCGTCGACTGGGCCGAATACCCGGGATCCACCGGCGCGCCCGACCCGGGCCAGAGCCCGGTGCCCGCGGGCAAGCGCGAGCTGAATACCATGCCCCAGTGGGCGGGATCGAGCTGGTACTTCCTGCGTTTCGTGGATGCGCGCAACGATAAGGAACCTTTCAGCCGCGAAGCTGAACGCTATTGGATGCCGGTGGATCTTTACATCGGCGGAGCCGAGCATGCGGTCTTGCATCTGCTGTACGCGCGCTTCTGGCACAAGTTCCTCTTCGACGTGGGTTTGGTTTCCCAGGCCGAGCCTTTCCAAAAGCTGGTCAATCAGGGTCTGATCCTCGGCGAGGACGGAGAGAAGATGTCGAAGTCCCGTGGCAACGTGGTCAACCCGGACGACGTGATCGAGCGCTATGGGGCCGATTCCATGCGCTTGTACGAAATGTTCATGGGCCCGCTGGAGCGCCAGAAGCCCTGGCAGACCGCCGGGATCGAAGGACTGTGGCGCTTCCTCAACAAGGCTTGGCGCGTGGCTGTGGGGGACGATAAGGCGAACGCCGTGATCACGGAGGCGCCGCCCTCGGCGACCTTAACCAAGCGCATGCATCAGACCATCAAGAAGGTTACGGAGGACATCGAGGGATTGCGCTTCAATACCGCCATTTCCCAATTGATGATCTTCGTGGGCGACATCGGGAGCGAATCGGAGCAGGCTGGCGCCACCAGCCGCTCGGCGGCGGAGGCCCTGGTGAAATTGCTCGCGCCCTTCGCGCCCCATATCGCCGAGGAGATGTGGGAAAGCCTGGGCCATAAGGAAAGCCTGGCTTACGCGCCCTGGCCCGCCTGGGACGAGGCCCTCACGGTGGAGGATACGGTGAACGTGGTCTTCCAGACCAACGGCAAGGTGCGCGTAGAGCAACCGGTGGCCAAGGGCACATCCAAGGAAAACCTCGAGGCCCTGGCCCGCAATCATCCCAAGTTCAAGCCCTACCTGGAAGGCGCGGACGTGGTAAAGGTCATCGCCGTGCCGGACAAACTGGTGAACTTCGTCCTCAAGCCGAAGTAGGGGAGGGCCGGGCATGCGATTGGATTCGCCCGGAAGCTTGCCTGCGAAGAATAAAACCCTGGTCATCGCCACGGGTAATAAAGGCAAGGTGGCCGAATTCCAGGCCCTGCTTGGCCCGGCGGGCTTCTCCCTGCTCACCCCTGCCGATATCGGCTTCCAGGAAGACGTAGAGGAAACCGGGACCACCTTCCGGGAGAACGCCTTCCTCAAGGCCCGGGCCTTGGCGGCCCTGACCCGCCACCCCGTCCTTTCCGATGATAGCGGCCTAGAAGTAGATGCGTTGGGCGGCGCTCCGGGCCTCTACTCCGCCCGCTATTCCGTCCTGGAAAGCGGTCCCCCAGGCCCATGGCTCGACTCGGCGGGCAAGGCCCTTCCGATGGCCGCCGCCAACCGGGCCAAGCTGCTCCAGGCGCTGGAGGGCGTTCCTGACCGGCGCGCCCGCTTTCGCTGTGTGCTTTGCTTCCTGGCTCCCGGAGCCGCTCCGGCCTACTTCGAAGGGGTATGCGAAGGGGAAGTCATCCGGGAAGAGAGGGGTGGGGGAGGCTTCGGGTACGATCCCATCATCGTTCCTCGCGGTTACGCGCAGACCTTCGCCGAGCTCCCGGGCGAAGTGAAGGACCGCATTAGCCATCGCGGGCAGGCGGTGTCCGCATTCTTGGCGGCCCTCGAAACCTAGCCGCCCCGACTGCCAACGAAAAGGCCCCGCCTAAGGCAGGGCCTATCCCATTCCGGCCCTTTCGGATCCCGACTAGTTCTTGCGCAGGATACCGGTGCGCGTATATTGCACCTCTTGCTTCCCGCCCTGGAACTGGAAGGTGACCTTCCAAACGTACACGCCGTTGCCGGCGATTTGGCCGTTCCTGTCCCGCATATCCCAGACCAGGAAGCTGACGCGTCCCTTGGGAACGATGCGCGCGTCGTTCTGGAGCTCGCCCTGATAGCCGAAGGTCTGTACCAGACTGCGTAGGAAATTGCCCAGATGGTCGTAGATGAAGATATGGGCGATGTAGGCTTCTTTCGATACCACTTGAACGGCGCTGATGGTCTCCGGGATATCCGTGATGTCGCCCGGATCCGTCCCGGAAGGGAGGTCGTTGATATTCACTTTTCGATTCGTACCGTAGATGACCGATCCATCGAATTTCGTCCCGCCGGTCGCATTAAATCCGACCGGGGGGATCCACTTCACGGCGTACCCTACGCCCGAACCGTTGGACGTGTCCAGGGCAATCCCGCCTTTGTTCTCGTCGCGCGAATCCTGATTCGAGACCTGGTAAGCCGCGTTATTCGGATTCAAGCCCGCCACCGGCGGATAGCCGCGGAAAAGCTCAATCAGCCTTCTGCCGTCGTCTCCTTCCAGCTTCACGCCGTATTTGGGCGGCAGATTACCGGTGGTGTCCGTGTACTTGCCGTCGGCGTTCAGGAATATGCAATCCTTGCCGGCCGAGGGGGATAGCCCGGTATTGTTGTCGATGATGACGATATAGGTGGTCGGATCCGGCGGGGTGGTCTGCGTTGCCGGCGGGGAGGAGGCAGTGATGACTTTGGCGCTACTGTAATCGGTGCAGCTCCCGCCGAACTTCAGCATCTGGGTGAAGTCACCGGTCTTCAAGGGTTCGGAGAGCTTCACGTAAAGGGTATCCTGGTTCAAGGATTTGTCGCCCTTCGCGATCAGGCTGGCATTGACCGGATGCTTGATGGCGGAAACGATCACCGGCCCGATAGAATCGTCGATGAAAGGATGCTGGCCCTTGAAGAGCGCATCATCCGGAGGCAAGGTCACCATCGGTGGATTGGCCTGGTCCAGGGCGGTCTTATAAAGATCGAACTGGTTCGAGGTGAAATCCAGCACAACGGTGGTGGAATCGGAATTGAGGAAGGAGATTTTGGCCTTGTCGGCTATCTTCCCGGGCAACAGCTCTGAGTTCCAATGGGCGGTGTCCAAAGCCGGAAGATGGCTCAGCTGATTCTGGAACACGATGTAAACCTTGTCGCCGCGGCCGTCACCGTTGGTGTCCTTGATATAAGCTTTCACGACCGGATCGTAGGCGGCGCTCAGGATGATGGACCCCGTCGCTACCGTCCCGTCGATGGTCACCTTTCCGATGGCGGTGACTTGGCCGTTGAGATTGCCGGAGGCGACTTTGCCTTCCAGGATTCCGTTGTTCGGCGTTTGCGCCCCGGTCACGAACTTGAACGGAACCTTGGCGATGAAGACATTGGTGGCCTTCCCCGTTTCCACCGCGATGAAATTCTCGGATTCGGTACCGATGGTCATGGTAACGGTTTCGTTATCAATGACGTTGATGTCGGAGTTGCGGCCGGTGACCACCACGTAAAAGGAATCCGCATCGGCATCCGATACCGACAAAATCGGATTCTTGCCGTTCGGATCGCTCGAGAAGGAAAGCGTGGGGGTTATCGGCTCGTTGATGTCCACCTGTGCGCTCCTGCCGTCCTTATAGACCGGGTCCGTATAGGTGACCTGGATCACGTCATGGGACAAGCATTGGAGGCTCTTATCGTTGACGGCCGGGCCTTCGCTCTTGGGAATCGGTATCGAAACGTATTTCCCCGAACCGGGCGCGGTTTCCACGGCCATGTAGTCGACCAGGCCGTCCCGGCTTCCCGTACAGGACACGTTGAAATAGAGGGTGTCAATCGCAGAAGATAATGGCTGATCGGTAATGGTCACCACGATACTGCTGTCGGTGCGTTTAATGACCACGTCACCGTTCCCGTTCGTGATAAGGATTCCCGGAGGCTGATTTGGCTTGGCCACCAATAGGTCGGCCGTGGCATTGGTGCCTGCGCCTCCGTTCTTGGTATGCGAGGTGACTTCGCCATGCACCTGCCCGAGCACGTAGGTATCGGCGGTGTCGTTGTTCTTCAGGATATGCGGCGAGTCCATCAGCTTGATGGATCCCTTCCATACCCCAGTGCTGCCCGTTTGCTGGACGAATTTGAGTTGCACGGTTTCCAGGTCGGGATCCGCCGTGCCATTGTAGTTCACGATCGAGAGGGTCACCGGTATCGTGTTCAAGCCGAGGATGAAATCATCCGTGTAAGTGATAAAGAGCGAGTCTTGGGCGGGATCGTAATAGGTTCCGTTGGGGACGGCGACTCCTGCCTTGTCGGTGAAGTTTAACGTCCCATTGATTTCGGGTTGTACGCCGAAGCCGGCAACGTCGCTGGCGACGTCCTTGTCGAGAGGATCCACGTAGCTGCCGGTGATCTGATCGCCAAGCTGGACCTCGAGGCTTGCGTTAGTAGGGACGGAAACGGGTACGATCGAAAGCGGAACGTTCGCACGATACAGCCCGGGAGAAACCACGGTCAGGTTCAGGGTTAACGAGTCCCCCGTGCGTCCTGAGCCGGTTGGAGTCGATGTCACCAGCTTAATGGTCGGTTGATCCGTCGCTCGCAGAATCTCATCCGTAACGAACACGTAAATCTGGGTTGCGGTTCCAGCTATCGAGTTGGTGGCCCCGGTGCCATCCGCATTGGTGGCGAAAAAGACCTTAGCCTGTTTGGGAGCGGGCCGCACCCAGACATGCTTCTCGGCGATGTCGGTGGGATCTTGCGGATTGACCCAGCGAACGATGAGGCTATCGTATGGCGAGGCCTGGGACTTCCCGTCATTGGCCGTGGCGGCGCCGATGATCAGCGGCTCGGTCCCGGTAAAGGTGAAGCGATCATTCGCGAACACCGGGTTGGGGATGCTGACTGTCTCCTTGTCGACCGCGATCTGGGTGGACGCGTCGACGGCGGCCGTGGTTAATTGGGCCTGGGACGTAACGAGCTTGATCGTATAAGCGGTGTTGAGTTCGCTCAGGTAGCCGGGCAGGGTATTCCCGTTCTGATCCAGGATGTCCAGGGTCGAGGGCGGGGACACTTTGGTATAGGTTGCGGTCATCACCGTGCTCGTCTTCCAATCCGTCTTGGTTCCGATCGCCTTAATCGTGGTCGTTTTGGTGATAAGGATGGGGACATTTTTGGCAGGATCGTATACCGGAGAGGTGCTATCCGGGGTGGAGCCGTCGGTGGTGTAGTGGATGACGGCTCCGGGAGTGGTTTCGCTCAATCTTAGGGATACCTGGGAGGCGAAAGTCTCGGTGCCGGGATCCGCCGTGGGGGGGTCCACTTGGTTGGTCTGTAGCTGCAGGCTGGTCGTGATCTTGCAATCGGAGGCTACGATATGACGTTCAGCCAGGAAGAAATCCAGCATGTAGCTCTTGCCGTTCTGCAGGCCCAATCCCAGATTATCAATGGTCGCCTGATTCAACGTCACTCCCAAGGCTTCGGCCGCGTGCACGCCACCCAGATCAATCACCAGTTTGCCATTGATGAAAACCCAGACATCGTCATCGCCTCTGAAGTCAAAGGTTTGCGGGGAAGTCTCCGAGGCGATATAGGTAAAAGACGCATGGAATTCGGTGGTGAACCCGAAGTTGTGCAGCGCCGTGTTCACGCCACCCTGGTTAACGTTGTTCAAATGCCCGAAGCTGGTCGTGGGGCCACCGGGGATGGGACGGGTAATTCCCAACCTTATCGAATCGTTATCAAGAGGGAAGAAGTTCGAGTTGTCATACACGTACAAGCCCTGGGCATTGCGCGAGAAAATCATGTTGTAAAGAAAGGGTTTATTCTGGTCAGGCAGGGCATTCGCGATCCGATCGTTATACCAATCGTCGAAAAAAGCTGTGCTGGTAAAACAGCCGGCTCTGCTACCGATGAGCTTGGGATTGCGATTGTCGAAAGCAAAAACGGCTGGGGTAACGGAGCCGGTCGTATCGATCACCGGGTTCACCGCGTTCCTGCAATCGCCATTAAAGGTGTTGAAATCGGGATGGTTGGGACAGTTGGCGCCCGTGCAAGGGTTGGATGCATTCGGCAACTCAGCGAAATCCCGGACCTTCGCCGTCAATGTCAAGGTATTGGGAGGGGTCTGGGCCAAGGGAGAATCCCACGCAGTGAGAATAAACCCAAAGACAAGTGCGGTGAACAGGAAGTGTTGGGACTTCACGGCGGATCCTTTTGCAGGTGTTTTCAGGGAGGGCCTCCCGAGCGCTAAGCAAAGATATGCGAAAAAACCGAAACGAGCGCGCGGGAAAGCATACTTTCCGCTCTCAAAAATGCAGCGGTGTTGGACCCCTCGACCCTGTACCGGTTTTTCAGGCTCGAAATAGTAGGAAAAATTGCGGGATTTCCGCATGTGGAAAGGGATGTTCCTTCCCCTGAATTCGGAAGGTTATCGCTCAATAGTTGCGTGAGGCCCCAAAAGCCCTAGTTGCATGGGGTTGTAGAGGCTTGTGTGCTCCCTCGGGTTGGCCCGCTAGAAGAATGCTCACAAGCCTCACAGAGCGGAATTCTCCGCTAGTTTTGCCGCAGCACGCCTGTCCGCGTAAACCGCACTTCGGACTTCTTATTGGCGTCCTGGAAGGTGAAGTTCACCTTCCACACATAGACGCCTTGTCCCACCGGCGAACCGTGGGAATCCTTCATATCCCAGACCAGGAAGCTGACTTGGCCGCCTTCCACCGTTCGCGATCCGTTGCGCAATTCCCCATTATGCCCGAAGGACTGGGTCATGGTGCGGACGAAGTTGCCCAGGTTGTCGAAGATGGTGATATGGGCCAGGTAGGCCGTGGAAGTGATGACTTGCACCGTGCTGATTCCGGGGGGCATGGGCTGGGGATGCGCGCTCTCCCCGGCCCGATCGCCGGTCTGCGGATTCCCGAAGTCCTTGGCGATATTTTCCAGGGAGGAGACGGGATTGGAAGCATCGAAACCCACCGGGGGCACCCAAATGACTTGCACGGTCTGGTCGATGCCCGTCGCTTGGCGATAGGTGCCGTCCGAGAGTTTGTCCTGGTTCGCGGTGGTGAAGCCGACGCTCCCGGCGTCAATGCCGGCCACCGGAGGATAGCCCTTGAAGGCCCGGATCACGAGCTTGGGATCGGCCCCGGTAATGGGCACGCCGACCTTAGACGGTAGATTCCCCACCAAGTCGGAGATGCGCCCGTCGGTTTCCAGGAAGATGCAATCGCCGACCAGGGGCGTCTGGGTTTCCAGGGCATTGTCCACGATGGCTTTATAGGTGATGCCGTCCGGGGAGATTTCGGGCAGGCTGAATAACTGCAAGGGAACGCTTTCGGAATAGTCCCGGCACCCTTTGGAAAAGCGGAAGACCACGGAGAAGGAGGTGTTGGTGCGCAGCTTTTCCGAAACCGTGATGACTAGGGTATCGGGAGTGAAGCGCCTTTCGGTTTGGGTGACCGCATAGGTCTGGCCATTGGACGGAAGCTTCATGGCGGTGAGGGGTATGGGCCCGACCGAATCGGCCAGCAGGGCCTGCTGGCCCCCGAAGAGATTGTCGTCGGGGAAAAGGGCGTAAGGCGCCGGCTTGCCATCGGGAATGCCGGTTAACCCTAAGCCGAATTGCGATTTCGAGAAATCGGCGATGATGAGGGAGGAATCGCCCTTCGCGAAACCGAGCTGCGAAGCCTCGGCCTTCTGCTTGAATTCCGGGGAGGCCGCGTTCCAGTAGGCCGCGGGAAGCCCGTCGGGCAGGCGGGCCAAGCTATGATCGAAACGGAAGTAAAAATGATCGGCGCGACCGTCCCCGTCGGCATCCACGGCCCAGGCCGAGACTGCCAAATCGAAGATCGACAACAAGGTGAGATCGGCCTTGACGTCGGCTCCCGATATCGTGGCCTTGCCGTTCACGACCGCTTGGTTGATGCGCGCCTTGGCGTCGAGGCGGGCCTCGATGATCCCATCGCCGGGTTGGGGCGAGCCGTTCTGGAAGCGGAAGGTGGCGGTGGTGCGGAACTCGCCGGTGAAGGGGCCGGTTTCCACGGCTTTGAAAATCTCGCTTTCGTCCGCACCGATGGATAGGGTCACCGAGATGGTATCGACCTTGTCGCGCGTAGGGCTAACGCCTTTTACCACGATTACGAAGGAGTTGGCCGAGCCATCGGTAACCGATGCGATGCGGGAGCCGTCCTTTACCGAGGCATACCACATCTCGGGCGGGGTATCGTCGATCCAATGAACTTCGGTGCTGCGCGGGGTCCCGAAGACCGGATCGGTGTAGTTCACGGTGAAGACATCGTTTTGGCGGCATTGTAGGATCGCGTCCGACTTGTTCGGCGTGCCGGAATTCAACTCGCCTTTGTCCAGCGGCGGCTTGGCCTCGTATTCCGTCCCGTTCCAGACCAAGACCACGTTTTGGACCTGGTCGCCGCTTTGGGAGCAGGAAACCGTGGCCGTGATGGTGGCATCCCCGGATTTCGTCACGAGCTGATCATGGATGATGATATCCACCTGATCGGTTTTCCGTTGCACCGTGCCGCCCGAGGTGTCGCGCACGATGATCTCGGCGGGTTGGTCGGGATATGCGATGGCCAGGGTATCCGTCACGTCCCCGCTGATGTCCGCGCCCGCATTGTCATGCGGGGTGACGGCGGCGTGCAGTTTCCCCAGATAATAGGTCTCCAGGATATTGTCGCCGGATTTCGCTTTCGACGAGTCCGTCAGATCGATGGAGCCCTCCCACGTTCCGCGGCTGTCGGTGTGGGATTTGAGGGCGATGACGAGGTTCTCGTTATCGGCGCCCACGGAGTCGCCCGACTTCCAGTTCACCAAGTTGAAGCGGACGGTCTTGGAATGGACCAGGGAATCGATGCCGGCGTTCCAGTCGTCGGAATAACGCACGTAGACCTTGCCTTTGGCGGGGCTCCAGACGGTCCCGGGAGCGATGGCATTCCCGTTCTCGTCGATGAAATCCAGTTGGGCCGACTCTTGCACTTGCTGGGCGAAACCGGCGTCGCCGCGATACGGATCGTGGTAAACCGGGTCGGTGAAGACCGCGGTGAGTTGGTCCCCGGCCGCCGCTACCTGGATCACGTGATCGCCCTTGGCTTTAACACCCGTGCCGACCGGCGCCTTGCCCGAAAAGACTCCGGGAGAGAGTTCGGTCAGGGCCACAACTTCGGTATCGCGGCTGCCGTCGCTGGAAGTGAGAACGACGTTATAGCTGAGGGAGGGATCGCGAGGGCGGGTTTTCACGACGATGTAGACGGTGTCGGTATTGACGGGGTACTGGGTGATCTTGGGGCCGTTCTCGGTGGCGGAGAAGTAGACCTCGGCGGCCACGAACGCGGGCTTGATCACGATAGTGTCGGCGGCGACGTCGGCGGGGTTATATGGATTCACCCAACGGACCACCAAGGTATCCGTCGACGCCGCTTGCAGCGTGTCGTCTCCCTTCGCTTTGGCGGCGGGGGATTTGAGAGCGATGACGGCCGAAAGCTCGATGCTGTTACCCAGGGAACCGAAGTTACCCAGAAGCAAGGTTTCCTGGTCGCCGGAAACCATCATGGTGGCCGGCGCTTCCGTTGATGTCAGGTTATCCTGTGTGGTAACCAACTTAACCTTCACGGCTTGGGCTGCGCCTGTAAGGACATGGCCCGGGATGGCGTTCCCGTTATCGTCAAGGATCTCCAAGTGAGACGCCACGAAATCCTTGGTATAGGTCTCAATCATCACCTTGCTATCCTTGAAACCCGGTTTGGAGGCGATCGCTTTGAGCGTCGTTGTGACCGAGATGTGGATGGGCTCCGAGTAGATAGGGCTTTTTCCCGCTACCGGCGTGCTTCCGTCCAAGGTGTACCAAATGGTGGAACCGGGGGTCGCGCTGGACAAGCTCACCAATTCGCTAGAGATGAACTTGCGGCCGGGAGGGGTAGCGACCGGTATAGCCGTCTCGTCCACGATTAGTTCCGTTAGGGTGCCGTAGACCGGATCGACATAGCGGATGCGCAGCTGATCCGTTGTCAGGCAAGACAATATCTTGTCTCCCAAGTTGAGGGTACCTTCATCCTTGGTGATCGTGCCCGATGTGTAGCTGCCCGAGGTGGCGGTAGGCCCTTCTATGGCGGGAATTGCGGACACGCTGTCTCCGGACTTGGTGCAGGTTATGCTCACCTGCACCGTATCCTTCTGATTCGCGGTGAAGGTCTGATCCCCGACGGTGATTATGAGGCCTTCATTGGCGGTCACGGTAGAATCGAGTTTCCACTGGATGCTGGCTTGGGAATCGGGATAGGCGATCACCAGGAAATCCGAGACCGTGAGGTTCTGTGCGTTCCCGTTGTTATCATGCGCGGTCGCCGCGATGGTTGCCTCGCCCCGGTAGCGGGTTTCGGCGGTTCCGTTCGAATCGACCGCCGCGCCTTCGGCCAGGTCGATGGCCCCCTTCCAATGCCCGCGGGTCACGGTCAGGCTGCCGGCGTATCCCGCGGAGACGCGCTCATGATCAGTGGCGAGGACGATGCCGTACTTCTTGCTGGCCAAGGTGAGGGAAATGGATTGGTTGGCGAGGGTGCCTCTCACATCGTCATCGCTGTAGTCGAAATAGAGCTTGCCATTGGCAGGGGACCAAATGGTTCCCGGCGCGAGCGGGTTGCCCGCCTGGTCGGTGAAGCGTAAGGATGGGGCTTCCTGCACGGACTGATCGAAACCGGCGGTGGCTTGCGCAGAATCTCCATCGACCGGATCCTTGTAAGTGGCGCGGAGCTGATCACCGCCCAGCGAGACTTCGAGTGTGCCGTTGCCTTGAAGCTTGCTGGCGTTGGAAATCGCGATTTGGCCCACCAGGGTTCCTGATCCTGGGGTAAGCTCGGTAAGGGTCACAGTCTCTTTGTCCAAGCTGAACGTTTCCGAAGTCACGATGGCGGTATAAGATTTGCGCGGGTCGGGGGACTGGTCCTTGACCACAATGTATACGGTGGAGGTGCTGGCCGGGAATTGCGCCGTGGTCGGGCCACCGTTGGTTTGGGAGAACCACATTTGCGCGTTCTGGCCCTTGGCCCTTACGCGCATGGTATCGGCGACGAAGTCCTGGGCGTCGCGGGGATGAGTCCAGGCCACGATGATGGAATCGTAGAGACCCGATTCCAAGGTCCCGTTGCCCGGGGTCTTTGTCGTTCCCAGGGCGGCTTGGAACGCAAAGCTCTTCTTGAACACGATACTATCGATCGATGTCGAAAACGGGGGCTTCAGTATGGGACTTTCGGCATCCCCTTTGGCGCCGGACACCGCCGAAGCCAGGGCGGAGTCGAGAGGCGAAGGCGCCGTGCGAATGCGGATTTGATACAAGGTATTCGTATCGGTGAAAAAGGCCGGGCGCGCGCCCGCCGCGTTCAGGATGGACAGAGTGGATCGATCGTAGCAGGCGGCGCCGAATTGCGTGGAACCGATTTTCTGGGTCGTTCCGATCTCGGCCTGGGTGGTGGATATCGTGAAGTTGATGGTCTGGGAATTGGTAGCGCCGCTGGTTTTCTCTTTGAACGTGGTGGTGAATGAAATGGAGTTGGACGCATTGCGCTTGAGTCCGATGATATCGCTCAATTTCATGAGCCAGCTTCCGTCCGACTGGAGGGTAAAATCCGATGGGGAACTGGTGGCCGACTGCGTGGGGGAGAGGCTGGAGTTGGTGACGGACGCGGTTTGCGGATCGTATTCCAGGAGGATGATGTTCAGGATCTGATCCACCACGGAAATCAGGCTGTCCGGATCGCTCTGGGGAATGACGTAGAACTTTCCGCCCGTGGAACGGGACATGTTGTAGAGTACGGTCGTATCCGAATTGGGTTTCCCGAGATATATGCCGTAGATGGGGTAACTTGAAGCGGGCGGAGTATCGCTTGGTCTTCCATCCGAAAGAAAAATTATGGCTTTTTTCGGATTGGGAGCGATGGAAGAATTCGCAAGCCATGTATTCGCCTGGGTAATAGGTGGCGCATAATTCGTGCCGCCGCTGGCATTGGCCAGGATTTGGTTTTGCACCGAATTTAGATTGGCTGACGAAGAAAGTGGGAGGGGCTGCTGGGTAGTCCCGACGGAACTGGTGAAGGACATGATTCCGGCCGTGGAAGAAGGCGCGCGCGCGGCTTGATCCTGGATCCCCAGACGGAAGGCGCGGCCGCGGGTATTGAAGGGGTCGCCGGAGTAATCCGTACAGCCGGCATTATCCGACAGCCGGGATACGGTATCCTGGACCAAGGCGGTCCCGGTAGGATCCCAGCGCGAGAATACGACCGAACCCGATATGCCCTTGTTCGAGCATCCGGCATCGTCGTAATAGAAAAGGGTGTCCGCCCCGCCGTTCCCGACCCAGGCCCTGCGGTTGGCTTTGCCCCCGGAACTGGAGGTATAGCCCGCCATGCTGCCGGAATTATCGTAGACGTAGACGATGTCGGCATTGCCGCCGCTTTGGACCGAATTTTTGCAAAGCGATAACCCATCGTTATCGATACGGGTAACGTTCAACGGCACGTTCACGGTTTTCCCGTCCAGGGCGGACAGATCGAGGCATCGTTTAAAGGCCGTGGGGTTCCCGGAAACCGTGGTATCCCTGCCCACCAGGTCGCATCGCTTGGTCTGCGCTTGCGCCAAAGATGTGGCAAGGACGGCGGCGATGGTAAGAAGAACCACTCCGCCGCGCCGCGCGGGTCGGGACCCGTTCGGCATCGGATGCGAGGATGAGCGATTGGCATGGCAGGGGGACGCAGTGCGCAACATGATGCTCTCCATTTCGATCCCGGGATGAACGCGAATGCAATCTAGCCGCATAAGGCCCCCGGACACAAGATCCCCAAAATCATACCATATCCGAATCCACTAAGACAGATCGTCGAATTTCCCAAGTCCATTATGGGCGCGAGGATTTCCCAACTCAAGTCAAATCAGCCTCATGGGGCTTGCGGGATGGCGGAAATTTGGGAGGCTGGAAGGGCGGGGCATCGGCAGCAGGGCCGAGACTACGGACTTGGGCAAGATCTGGGTTTTATCGGATCCCAGACTCCGGGGGAAAGAATGTCTTGGCGTGATTCACCGATAGTGTTGATCCAACCCTCTTTTTTCGGCGCCAAACCGAATCCATCAAGGGTGCGGTAATGTCGCGATCAAACCTTGCCGAGGTCGGCGAGGCGCACGAAGCCGCCTTTGCCATTGGCCAGCTTCACCGAAACCCAGTCCCCGCGGTTCTCGACGATCTCGAACTTGGTGCCTTCGTGGACTTGGGTCAGCACTTGGAAATTCTCGCCCGGGCCGCTGTACATCTCGATGGAAGGTTTGAGGACGATGGCGAAGCGCAGGGTTTCCTGATCCTTGATCTTGAGGGCCAGGGAAGGCGCAAGGGAAAGCATGCCCAATCCCGCCACCACCATCAAGACCGCCAGGGCGGTGCGCAGGGCGGCGCCGGCGTAGAGGCAAAGGATTGCCGCCAGGCCCAGGAAGGTGAAGAGGCCCAGCTCGATCCACAGTCCTTCGTTGATGGAAAAAGCGGCATGGGCGTACGCCAGCGCGCGCGTCAGGAAGTTTTCCTCAGGCGCCGGGATCTTGTCCTGGATCTGCGCATTGACGAAGCGCAGGTTATAGGCGATGTCCGGATCGTTGGGATCGAGCTTGCGGGCCTTCTCGTAATAAAGGATGGCCATGCCCAGTTGGTTCTGCCGGAACAGGCAATTGGCGTAATCGAAATACAGTCGGGAGTCGGCGACGCCCTCATCGAGGGCGCGGCGGTAGAGATCGGCGGCCTGGGCGTAATCGTTCTTCTCATAGGCGGCATTGGCCTGGTGGAAGGCCTGATTGGCCCGGGCCATAGCCTCGGGCGAAGCGGCTCCCGCGCTTGCGACCAAGAGGCCCATGAGAAGGGCCATGCCGAATAGCCTTTTCATCCCAGCTCCCGGTCCAGTATGCGCAACAGATTCTCGGCCGACGCCAAGGCTTCTTTCCATGCCTTCTCGTCCCGTTCGCCGCCGCCGAATTGGCCGAAGTCGCAGGCTTGCAGCACCTTGGCGTATTCCGCCGCGGCGGAATCGCCGGCGCCCTTGGCCTTCAGGCGCGCTTGCGCGTCCTCGACGGTCAAACCGCGGAACTCGACATTGGTCTTGTCGCTCGCGAAGCCCACCACCGCCTGGGACAAGGCTCGATAGAAGCCCCGCGCATCGCGCTGCTTAAGCGAGTCCTCGGCCTCTCTCAGGCGTCGTTTGAGTTGGGGCCCCGCGAGGGTCTTGCGCTTGAAGGTGGCGTCGGCGGCCAGGCGGCGGCTGCGCGTGCGCACCAGCAGGAGCATGGCGAAGGCCATCGGGGTGGGCGGAAAGAGCAGCCAATACCAGGCCCGCCGGTACACGAAATCATCCTGGCTTTTCAGATCCCCGGAGGTCTTGATGTGGCGGATGTCCGATCCGATATCCGCGATCTCGCGCTGACTCATGACCCGGGCCGGCGTGTAATCGCTCTCCTTGCCGGCGGTCACCGCTATGTGGATGGGCTGCGATTTGGCTTCCACGTACTCCTTACGCTCCGGATCGAAATAGGGGAAGGCGATGGTGCCCAGATCGTATTCGCCGCGGCGATGCGGGACCATCACGTATTTGAAGGTCTTGACGGTTGTTAGGGTGTTTCCCTGGGGCGCGGAGTTCGTCGCGACTTCCGGTTCGAAGACCTCGAACTGTCCCAGGTCGGGAAGCTTCGGCTTGGTAATGGTCTTCGGTTCGCCGTCGCCTTTGACGGTTACGGTCAGGGTGACCGCATCGCCGGCGGCCACGCTGGGCTTATCCACCGTCGCGGACAGGGAATAAGTGCCGACCGATCCGGTGAATTCGGCGGGGGCCCCCGGAGGCAGGGGCAGGACTTCCATATCGATGGGACTGGCCATGGCCGACATGTTGACCGCCGATCCCCCGTTCCCGAAAAACTCGTCGTCGAACATGTCGAAGACCGAGCCCTGGCGGTGGCGCTGGGTGCGGCTCACCTGGGTATATTCGATGGGGATGCCCGCCAGATCGGCTTTGCCCGCGAGCAACGGGAAGAGCACGATGCGCATGTCGTACACGCGGGCGTTCTCCCCGTTGATCTTCATGGTCTTGCCTTCCACCTGCTTATCCAGCCGTTGGAACCAGAACTTTTCGCCGATGAGTTTCTGCAGATCCTGCACCAGGTTGATTTGCTGTACCCCGGCTCCCGCGACGAGGCGCAGATTGTAGAAGACCTGCTCGCCGATATAGGCTTTGCGCTTGCTCAAGGTCGGCGTGCTGGTGAGGCCGGGTTCTTGCTTTGCGACGGTAACCTGGGCCGACCCCATGTTGCGTTCGTAATCCTTATAGGCGTATTTGATCGGCCCCAATTGGAAGGCGCCCGGCTTATGCGCCGTAAGGGTGTAGGTGAAATTGACGATGTAGAGGTTCTTGCTGCTGACCCGGCCGTTGACGATGGTGGTCTGGCTGCTTTGGGAATTCGCCATGTTCTTGGCTACCGTGAAGTTTTGGAGGCCCTCCACCTGCGGCCAAGGCAGGTCCGCCGGCTTCTCGTCCGAGGTCACCTGCACGATCAGCTGGAAGGGTTCGCCGGTGCCGACCTGGCTGGCCGTGAGCGAGGCTTGGGCCGCGATCTCGGCGCGCGCCGCGCCGGCCGCCAGCAAGGCAAGGCATAGGGCCAGGGTAAGCCTCACCAGTCCTCCTCGACTTCCACTTGCTTGCGATTGCGCTTCTGCATGTTCTTCTGCTCGCGCTTCTCGTCGTCCTGGTAGGAATTTAGCAATCGTTCCGCCTCTTCCTTGCTCATCTGCCCGGGAGGCACGGGCGCGGCGCCCTTGCCGGTCGAGTCGCCTTCCTTTCCTGGCTGGGCTTGTGGCGGCGGGCCGTTCTGCTGCCCGTTCTGGTCTTTGTCTTTATCCTTGTCCTGATCCTTGTCCCCGCCCTTATCCTTATCCTGCTTGTCCTTGTCCTGATCCTTTTTCTGCTGATCCTTCTGTTGCTGCTTGGACTGGTTCTGGTCTTGCTTCCCCTGCCCATCCTTGTTCTGGGAGGAATCCTGTTTGTCCTGCTTTTGCTGGCTGCCTTGGCCGCCCTGGCTTTCGCCTCCGCCCTGGTCCTTTTTCTGCTGATCTTTCATGGACTTCAATTGGTCCGCCAATGCCTTGAGGCGGGAGTCGTTCGGATACTTGCGCAGGCCTTCATCCACTTCCACGGAAGCCTCTTGCAGCCGGCTTTGGATGTATAACGAAGCGCCGCCATGTAGATAATCCTCGGCGCTTTTAGCCGCGACGAAACCCGCGACGAGGCATATGGCCAATATCGCTTTGCGCAGGGAGTTCATATGACCCCGACCCCGGGCTGGGCGGCGCGCGGATCCTGCGCTTTGGGGGGCGTGGGCGATTCGCCGCGCAAGATCTTGAGGACGTCGTCGATGCGCTGTACGTAGGATTGGAAGCTCACCGCCGTGCGGTCCTTTTGGATCACGTCTTCGAGGATGGTTTTCGCTTCGGAATAGCGGCGCTCCTGGACCAGTTGCAGGGCCCGCGCCAGAACCTTCTTGGCCTCTTCGCTGGGCTCGGGAGGCTTCTGGGGATTGCCCTGCTGCTTTTGATCCTGCTTCTGCCGATCGAGGAGTTCCTTAATGCGGGCCTGCACCACCTCGATATTGCGCTTGGCGTCCTTGTTGTCCGGCCGCAGCTCAAGGGATTTCTTGTAATTGGCCATGGCCTCGCGGTAATCCTCGATGCCTTCCTGTTTGCCGCTTTGGATGGCGAATTCGCCCTTCCGGAAATGCGAGTTGCCGAGATTGTAATAGGCCGAGGATGCCAGGCCCGCGTCGCCGCCTTGCAACGCCTTCTTGTACGATGCGATGGCGTCGTCGTACCGCTTCTTACGGTACTGCGCATTGCCGATATCGTAAGCCAGGGCCTGGGATTCGGGATGATCGAGCTGGGCCTCGGCATACTTTTGCAGGGCCGCGTCATAGTCGCCTTTCTCATAGGCCTTGGCGGCTTGTTTGGGCGGAGCGCCCCCCGCGCCCAGAAGCCCCGTGAGCTTGGTCAGCCAGCGCGGCTTGCCTCCGGAAGTCTGTTCGTATTTGGATAGGAGATCGGGGGCGGGCGCGGAAGGCCCGGTCGCGGAGCCGCCGGGGGAGGCCTGGGAATTCGCCGCGCCCGAAAGGGAATCCTTACCACTGCTATCGGCATCCGTATCGATGAGACGCACGCCTTTGGAGACCGGAGCGGATCCGATTTGGATTTGGGCCCGGGCGGGGCCTACGGTAAGGCAGGCCGCCGTCAGCAGGGCCGCGGGTAAAAGCCATTTCATATGACCGAGGTTGGGCAGGCTCATGCGGCAGAGTTTAGGCCATTTCATGTGAAGCGGCCCTCCCATTCCTTGCGGCGCTTGCGGCGGTCGGAGATAAGCATTTCCGCTATCAACAGCGCGAGGGAGATGCCGAGGGGGATTTGGAAGCGATCCTCATATTGGCTTAGGCGTTCGCTGTCCAGCTCGCGTTTCTCCATCTTTTCGATTTCCCGCAGCACATCTCCCAGTTCGAAGCGGCCCGGTTCGGCGTGGTAGTACTTGCCGTTGGTGGCCAGGGCGATTTTTTGCAGCAACACTTCGTCCAGCTTGGTGGTGACCACGTTGCCGTTGCGATCTTTCTTGTAAACGACGTTCCCCTGCTCATCCTTGAGAGGAATCGGGACGCCGGAAGGCAAGCCGATTCCGACCGTGAAAATCGCTACGCCTTCCTTGGCGGCTTCTTCGGCCATCTTCTCGGCGCGGCCGCTATGATCCTCGCCATCCGTCATCAGCACGAGAACGCGGTATTTCCGGTCCTTGGGATCGAAGGCTTTCATGGAGGCCTCTATGGCCCCCGCGATGTCGGTGCCCGGGGTGGGGATGAGCTCCGGGCCGAGCACGTCGAGGAAGATCTTGAAGGCGCCATAATCCGAAGTGAGCGGGCATTGCAGGAATGCTTCACCGGCGAAGGCCACCAGGGCCACGCGATCGCCGGCCAAACGCTCTACGAACTTCCCGATCTCCTGCTTGCTGCGGGCCATGCGGCTGGGCTTGATGTCTTCGGCGTACATGGAGAGCGATACGTCCACGGCGACCACCACGTCCAGGCCTTTGCGGCGCATCAGCTCCATCTTGGTGCCGAACTGCGGGCGGGCCAGGGACAGCACCGCGAAGAAGGCCACCAGAAGGATCAGGAACGCCTTGAAGTATTGCCGGCCGCGGGAAATCCCGTCGGTCATGCGGCGGATCATTTCCACTTGGGCGAAGCGCGCGAGGGTCTTGCTCTTTTTGCGGAACGCATAGAGGAAGAAGCCCGCCAGCACGGGGAGGAACCAGAGCAGCCAGAACATATGCGGGGCGCCGAACCTCATGGGATTTTCATGAACCTCGTGTTGGCCAGGCCGATCTCCAGGATCAGCGCCAGCAGGGCCGCCAGCAGCAGGTTGCGGAACAGCTCATGGTAACGGTAATAGCTGGTGGTCTTGATCTCCGTCTTCTCAAGCTTGTCGATCTGATCGTAGATGTCCTGCAGGGCCTTGGAATCCTGGGCGCGGAAGCATTTGCCCCCGGTGACATCGGAGATGGCCTGGAGGGTGGGCATATCCACGTCGCTCTTCTGGGTGATGATGCGCTTGCCGAAGAGCGGATCGTCGATCTCGATGGGCTGTTCTCCCTCCTTGCCCACGCCTATGGTGTAGACCTTGATGCCCAAGGCCTTGGCCGCCTTGGCGGCGGTGAGGGGATCGACTTCGCCGGAATTGTTGGCGCCGTCGGTGGTGAGGATCACCACCTTGCTCTTGGCCCCGCTTTGGCGCAGGCGATTGCAGGCGTTCATCAGGCCGGTGCCGATGGCGGTGCCATCCTCTACCATGCCGAAATCGATCTTGCGCAGGAAATTCACCAGGATGCCATAGTCGAGGGTGAGGGGGCACTGGGTGAAACTGCGGCCCGCGAAGATCACCAGGCCGATGCGATCGTGGGTGCGGCCGGTGATAAAGTTCTCCATCACCTTTTTGGCCACGTACAGGCGGTTCTGGGGCTTGAAATCCATGGTGCGCATGGACCCGGAGATATCGAGCGCCAGCACGATGTCGATGCCGTTGGTGGTGACATCCTCGATGGATTCGCCGTATTGCGGGCGCGCCATGGCGATGCACATAAGGGAGATGGCCAAGAGGCGCAGCACCAGCAGGATATGGCGCAAGCGGTACATGGCGCTATGGGGCACGCGTTTGATCACGGCCAGGGATGGGAAGCGGATGCTGGCCTTCCGCTTGGCGGCCTTGCGGAAATGGTCCCATGCCAGGAGGGGCACGGCAGCCAGGCCGAGCAGGAACCAAGGATTTTGGAAATGCGGAGCGATCATGGCTTTTTGCCCCGATCGTTCTCTTCGTGGCCATGCCCGCCCTGGATCAGGCCGCCGCCGGCGGAGCCGCCTTTAGAGGTCTTCGGCCGGGAAACGGGCTTGGGTTGGGCCGCCTCATTCGATGGCGCGTCTTCCCGCGGCTTGGTTTGGCGCGCGAAGGCCTCGGTGGCCGAGAGCAAGGCTCCCGCATCGCTTTCCAGCATCAAAGCATTGGCGAATTTCACCACGTCGGTTTTGTCGCAGAACTCGGCCAACCATTGCTTCTGGGCCGCCGTAACTGGCAGGTTACGGGCCTTGTCCAGGAATTCGGAAGTGGTCGATTCCAGCGCGTCCACGCCGAAGCGGCGCGAAACGTACCGGCGCAGGATTTCCGAGAGGCCGAAGCAGAATTCGCGGGAACGATTCTGGCGGATGAGGGACAGGTCCTTGAGCCCTGCGATGCCTTCGATGGCCTCTTCGAAGGGCGGAAGCTGGGGCTTGACGGCGAAGGCGGGCGATTTTTTCCTTAGCACCCGCCATAGGACGATGGCGAGGGCCAAGGCGATCAGGCCGCCCAGGCCATAGAGAAGCCAAGGCGTCGGCGCCGACACCTGGGCCAAAGGCGCGATATCGGCGATGTCCTTCACCGTTTCCGGCGAGGTGCGCTTGACGTTGAGCTCGATGGGCTGGGTGTAGAAGATGCTGGCGGTGGTATCCTTGCCCTCGCGATACTCGATGATCTGCGGGGGGATGGTGTACTTGCCCACCGTGAAGGTCGAAAGATCGAATCGCCAGGTCTGGATCTTGAGATTGCCCGCGTCCTTCGGCTCCGAAGCCTGGTAATCCTTGACTTCGAAGGAACCTAGGTTTCCCAGCACGGACGGGAGAACCAGGTTTCCATCCTTGGGATAGACCACCTTGATCTCGTAATGCACCCGATCGCCGATGGTGATCTCGGAATGATCGACCTGGGAAGAGATGTCCAGCGTAGGATTCATTTGGACGCGGCGGCTTCCGCCGTGGCGGCGCCACCTTCGGAGGCGGCACCTCCTGCGGAGGTGGTGAAGAATTGCACCTTGCCCGCCTGCAGCAAGCGTTCGACGTATTGCTGGTAGGCGGCGCCTTGCTTTTCCCGGGCCCAATCGGCCTGGACGCGGGGCAGCAGTTTTTCGAAAGTGGCGGTCGAGTCCGTCCCTTGCAGATAGCGGGCCTTGTTGGCCTCGAAGTAATACTTGAGATCGTTGCCGCTGGGAGGGGCGATCTTGATCTCGTCCATCAGCCCCGCCTGGGTGAGGATCTGGTTTTCCACCTGGCCTAGGCGCAGCTTGACCTCGGGCTTATCGGCCAGGCCCTTTCGACGGGCCGCGTCGGCGATGAGGATCTGCGCCACGTATTCCCGCACCAGTTGGTTGAGCTCGAGGGGCGCCTCGGGGAGCTTGCCCACCATGGACTTGATTTCGCCCAGGGTGATTTTACGGCCGTCCACGTCGGCGACCACGGCGCCTGCGTTGCCGCCTTGGGCCGCCGTATCCGGGTTCAGATCGGTGATGCGGGCTCGCGCCTGGCTGGCGTCCGTGCTGCGGCCCATGCCTTCAAGAGCGGCCACCATGCGCTTACCCAATTGATTCCCGAAGGTCTGGTCCGGATAAAGCGCCTTGACCAAGGTGAATTCGGCCAGCGCCCCGCGCGTGTCCATCAGGTTGTCCTGGTAGATGACGCCCATCTGGTAGAGCACGTTGGGCGCGTCCTCGGGGGTCAGGGCGGGGGAGTCGAGGTATCGCTGGTAGGTGTCGATGGTCTCTTTGTATAGCTGGCGCTCGAACAGGGCGGTGGCGGCCGCACGGTATTGCTCGCGCGTCATCCCGCCTCGGGACGGATCGCAGGCCGTCAGGGAAAGGGCAGCCAGCGCTAGGGCGGTCATGCGGAAAACGCTTTGGTGGTTCATCGTAGCTTGGAAGCCCTCTTGCGGAAGTACTCGAGCAGAGGGTGGATGGTATCGTCGTATTTCGGTTGGATGACGATTTCGACGAAATCGATGTGCATGCGCCGGAACAGCCGCTTCAATTGCGAACTCTCCCGCTGGGCCTCTTTCTTGAAGGTCTTGCGGAAGTCCTCGTCGCTGGTATCCACCAGGATGATTTCGCCGGTCTCGGCATCCTCCAGTTCGATGAAACCCACGTCCGGGATTTCGCGTTCGCGCGGATCCCACACGGTGATGGCCACGCCTTCGTGCTTGCGCATCAGGGCCTTGATGGGCTTTTCGAAATCGCCGGTGGCGAAGTCGGAGACCACGAAGACGACGGCGCGGCGGCTCTGGATCTTGTTGAGATACTCCAAGGCCAGGGCCAGATTGGTCCCGCGCTCCTTGGGCTTGAAATAAAGCAACTCGCGGATGACGCGCAGCACGTGCCGGCGGCCCTTCTTGGGCGGGATATACATCTCGACCTGGGAGGTAAAAATGAGCAAACCCACCCGGTCGTTGTTGTGGGTGGCCGAGAAAGCGAGCAAGGCGCTGATGGTCGCCATCACCTCGCCTTTCATTTCCCCTTGGCTGCCGAAGTCCCCCGACGAGGATGCGTCCACCACCAGGATCACGGTGAGCTCGCGCTCCTCGGTGAACTTCTTGATGAAGGGCGTCCCATGCCGCGCGGTCACGTTCCAGTCGATGGACCGGATCTCGTCCCCGGGTACGTACTCGCGTACTTCGGCGAATTCCATCCCCTGGCCCTTGAAGGAAGACGAGTAAGCGCCGGCGAGCACGGAATTGACGATGCCCGTGGTGCGGATCTCGATCTGATGGACTTTTTTCAGGACTTCTTTGGGAATCATGCTGCGTTACCGGAAAATCCTTACGGGACCTCTACCGAATCGAATACCCGTTGCACCACGTTCTCCGCCTTCACTTCCTCTGCTTCCGCTTCGTAGCTCAGGATCAGGCGATGCTTCATCACGTCCATCCCGATCGCCTTCACGTCCTCGGGCGTCACGTAGCCCCGGCCGCGGATCAAGGCGTGGGCCTTGGAAGCCTTGGCCAGGCTGATGCTGGTGCGCGGCGAACAACCGAACTCGATCAGCCCGGCGACGTCCTTGATGCCATGGCCGACGGGATCACGCGTGGCTCCCACCAGGTTGATGATGTAGTCCATGATCTTGTCGTCCATGTACACTTCGCCCACCGTGGCCCGGGCCCGGAGGATGTCTTCCTCGGTGGCCATCTTCTCGGCCGTATGCAGGCCCTTGCCCGATACCAGGTTCACGATGGCCTTCTCCTCTTCCTTGGTGGGATAGGTGAGGGTGACCTTGAGCATGAAGCGATCGACCTGGGCTTCGGGGAGGGGGTAGGTGCCTTCCTGTTCCAACGGGTTCTGGGTCGCGAGCACCAAAAAGAGTGGCGGCAGGGGGTAAGTGGTATCCCCGATGGTCACGTGCTTCTCTTGCATGGCTTCGAGCAAGGCCGATTGCACCTTGGACGGGGCGCGGTTGATTTCGTCGGCCAGCACGATGTTGGCGAAAATGGGGCCGCGCTTGACGTGGAAATCCCCGGACTTGGGATTGAAGATCAGGGTGCCGATGAGATCGGCGGGCAGCAGATCCGGCGTGAACTGGATGCGGCTGAAGTGGCAGTTGATGGCGTTCGCTAGCGACTTGACCGCTGTGGTCTTGGCCAGGCCCGGCACGCCTTCGAGCAAGACGTGGCCGTCGGCCAAAAGCCCGATGATCAGCTTTTCCAGCATGTTGCGCTGCCCGATCACGGTGCGCCCCACTTCGTCCAGGATCTTCTGGATGAAGGCGCCTTCGCGCTTCACCTTTTCGGTGATGGCTTGGATGTCCACCTTGGTCCCGCTGGTCATAGTTCGTCCTCCGCTTGCATCTTGAGGCATTTCCTGAAAGTCCTGAACGCGTCCTGGAGCTCGTGGGGCTCCTTGTAGCCGCCCGCGAAGCGGGCGTGCCGGAACAATTCCTTGAGTTTCGTCCAATCGGCGGCCCCGTCGCCAAGGCGCGCTCCGCCGTCGCGGCCTTTGGACAGGTAGGCGTCGGCCAAGGACTCAAAGCGGGCCGGTTTTGTTTCGCCCAATTCGTCTTGGAGGAAGGCGGTCGCGATCGCTTCCATCTCCATGAGAATGGCTTTACTTGCTTCCGCGTTGTTCTGGGTGGTCCGCAGGCGGGATTTCAAGGCATCCACCTGCGGCTGCAGATCGGCGCGCTTCGGCTGCGCTTCCATGCGCTTGCGGGCCGCGAGCTTAAAGCTGGCCCAACCGGCGGCCACGGCCGCGGCCAGGATGGCGAGCCAGAGCAGGAGTTTGAACCAAAGCATATCCAGTAATCGCACCGGGGCCGGACCGATATCGATCAAGGCTGAGGGGACGAAGACGGCTTCTTCCCGTTGGGACAAACCGGTGAGATAGCGGACCTTAAGCGAAGCGGCTTTGCCCGGGCCCTGGGTGGCGGCCCTCAGCTTGTAGATGAATTCGGTATGGTTGCGTACGGTCTGGCCGTTGGCCAGTTTCGAATGCTGGGTAGCCTGCCCCAGGGTCTTGAAACCGGGGAACTCCACGCTATCCGGAGCCAGCACCATTACCGGGACCTGGGTGTCCTCCCATTCCACCGAGACGACGTAGTCCAGCGAGTCGCCCACGCGGGCGGCCTGGGAAGTGAAGGCGCCCTGGGTGGAAAGTTTCACGGCGGTTTGCATAGGCGCGGTGCCGGCCGAATCCGGTACCACGGCGCCGGGAGGCGGCGAGAGGAGCGGGTCGCGGGCGGGCTGGGAGTCGGGAGCGGCGATGATGGCCGGCCCTGCGGCCCGGGCTCCGGATAGTCCTATTGCCGCGATGGCGACCGCTAACAGGAAGCTCATGCCGCCTTTTCCGAAGGCATAGCCCGCCGGGACCGCGGCTGTACTGGGGGCCGTGGCGGTGGATGGCAAAGCGGCGACGCTAGGGAAGCTTTGGGAAGGGTGCGAGCGCATGGTCAAGCGGACGGGTTCGCCTCCTGAAGTAATCAAATGCAGTAAAGCGGAGGTGAATTTAACAAAAAGGAAGGCCGGAAAACACCAGGCGCGGCTCCGCCGGCAAGGACACCCGGAGGATAATGAGTATTTTAATCCCCATGTCCGAAGCCGACGCGAGGGAATCCGTCATCGAGAACCTCATTAATCATCTTGCCGGGTTGCCCTCCATCGGCCGCAAGACCGCCCAGCGCCTGGCCTACCATCTCTTGTCCCAGGACTCCGGCCCCGTGCAGGAATTGGCCCGGGCCCTGACCGACGCCAAGGCCCGCATCCACGCCTGTTCCGAATGCGGCAATTACACCGAGCGCGAGGTCTGCCGCATTTGCGCCAGCGATCGGCGCCAGCGCGATCTCATCTGCGTGGTGGAGAAGCCCGGAGACATCCTCGCCTTCGAACGGTCGGGCACTTTCCCGGGCATCTACCATGTCCTAGGCGGAAGCATTTCCCCCTTGGACGGCATCGGCCCCGGGGATCTCAACTTCGCCCGCCTGTGGGAACGCGCCGCGGCGGGGTCGGCCAAGGGCCGGGTGGAATTAATCCTCGCCCTCAATACCAACGCCGAAGGCGAAGCCACCGCCACCTATATCGCCCAGAAGTTGCAAGGCACCCCCGCCAAAGTCTCCCGCCTGGCGCGCGGCATTCCCGTGGGGTCGGAACTGGAATACGTAGACGAGCTAACCGTGCAGCGCGCCCTCGAGGGCCGCGTCGAAGTCGGCTGAAGGCCCTCCCAGATGCAAATCCATTCCGCCGAGTTCGTGACTTCGGCTTCGGCGCCTTCCGAGTTCCCGGCCAGCGACCTGCCGCAAATCGCCGTGGCCGGCCGATCCAACGTGGGCAAGTCGTCGTTGCTGAACATGTTGGTCCAGCGCAAGCAACTGGTCAAGACCAGCCAGGTTCCCGGCAAGACGCGCTTGATCAACTTTTTCCTCATCAACAAAAGCGGACCGGCGGGATCCGCATTCTACCTGGTGGATATCCCCGGCTTCGGCTACGCCAAGATCGGCCGCGCCGAAAAGCGTCAGATGGAGGAATCCATCGAGTCCTTCTTCCGGGGGAACAAACGATTGCGGGGCCTGCTCTATTTGATCGACTCCCGTATCTCCGATAGCGCCGTGGACCGCGAAGCCCTGGAATGGCTGCAAGGCTTCGAAGTCCCCATCCTGGCGCTGGCGACCAAAGGCGATAAGCTTTCCAAGGCCGAATTGCGGAAGTCGCTGGATGCGATACGCAAATTCCATGGTCTTCCGGAGCCGCCTCTATTGACGAGCGCGGAAAGCCGGCTGGGCCGGGAAGAGGTTCTCGAACAGATGGGGATCTTGTTGGCCGGCGAGGGAGGGGAATAAGGGTCTGACCTTCCCCTCGCCAATTTAAAGCCGAAGTTAAACCTCTTCCCCAAAATCCCAAACCTGCTTTAAATCCCGCGCGTCTCAAACTCCGCGCCAACCGCTAATTCCCCCGGCCGGGTGGTACAATCACCGGGATGACCCGTTTGCTTGCCTGGATGGGCTTGCGTTACCGCAAGTCCTACGTTGGCCAATTGATGGAGTTGGGGCTTCAGGCCTCCTGGTGCGCCGTGCATAAAGCCGGCAATCGCAGGCAGGCCATGGACCACCTGATCTCGCAGATCTACTTCACCGGGGTGGAAGCGATCCCCTTGGTCGCCTTCCTGGCGCTGGTTATCGGGAGCGCCACCATCCTGCAGGCCGCGACCGTAATGCCCAAGATCGGCGCGGGCGATTATTTCGGCAACGTGATGGTGCTGGTGGTGATACGCGAGGTGGGCCCTTTGTTCACCGCATTCCTGGTCGCAGGCCGCACGGGTTCGGCGCTTTCCACCTACCTGGGCAATATGAAGGTGCAGCAGGAGATCGACGCCCTCAAGACCATGGGCATCGATCCGGTCCGTTACCTGGTCTTTCCCAGCTTCGTGGCCACCATGCTATCCATGTTCTGCCTCACGGTCATCTTCAACCTGGTGGCCATCTTCGGCGGTTATCTGGTGGTGAAGATGCTCTCCCTGTTCCTTTCCGATTTCGCCGAGGTGCAGCTTTCCCTGTCCCTTTTCCTGGAGCGCATCCTGGCCTCGATGGGCGTGATGGACGGGGTGCTCGGCATCATCAAGCCGGTAACCTTCGGCATGCTGGTTTCCGTGATCGCCTGCTTCCACGGCATGGCGGTTACCAACGATATCCGCGCGGTGCCCAAAGCCACCACTCTCGGCGTAGTGAACAGTTTCGTGTGCATCACCCTGTTCGACGTGCTTTTCGCCGTACCGTTATTGGCCAATCTGAGGATCCTATGAGCGAGCGCGGGATGAGCGTGATCGCTTCGGTCCACAACCTGCGCTTCGGCTACGCAGGGCAAGAACCCATCCTCCGGCGCGTGAACTTCCACGTCCTGCCGGGCCAGATCCTGGTCATCTGCGGCCTATCGGGCCAAGGCAAGAGCACCTTGCTGCGCCTCTTGATCGGTTTGGAAAAGCCCGATGCCGGCGTGGTCCGGCTTCTGGGCCGGGACATTTCCGGGCTCAACGCCGCGGCCTTCAACGATCTGAAGAAGGAAGTCGGCTTCGTGTTCCAGAGCCCGGCGCTGATCTCGAACAAGACCATTTTCGAGAACGTGGCCTTGCCCCTCATCTACCATAACATCGGGGACGAAGACGAGATCCGCTACCGGGTGGACAACGCGCTGGAGATGCTGCTCATCAAGGACCACCAGCATCAGTATCCCGCCAACGTGAGCTTAGGGATACTGAAACGCGCCGCGGTGGCCCGCGCCATGATCATGCGGCCCAAGCTCATCCTCATGGACGAGCCCACCGCCGGCCTGGATCGCATCAGCCGCAGCGTGCTTCTCGCCCTCATCGCCAACATCCGCCGCATCAACCACGTTTCCATGGTACTGGTGACCCACGATCTGCTCGCGGCGCGCGAGCTGGGCGGCGAGATAGGCGTGCTTAAGGAAGGCGAGCTGCTGCAGCCGATGAATTTCGAGCAGCTCAAGAATTGCCAGGATAGCTTCGTCGAATTCCTCTTCCGCCAACTGGAGCAGGAAGCGGCCATGTCCGGGGAGGCGCCCGCATGAAGCTGGAGCTGCATCGCCATCGGGACCTTTTGGCCGGCTTCTTCGTCGCCACCGCCGCCATCACCTTCCTGGTGGGCCTGTGCCTGCTCTTCGCCCATAAAGGCATGTTCGAAATACGCTACAGCCTCGCGGCCGTGTTCGAGAGCGGGGTCGGCTTGCGCCCTGGCGCCGACGTGCTTTTCAACGGCGTTAAGATCGGCAGCGTGGAATCCCTGAACCTCTTGGGCCATGGGGCGCACGACGTGTCCCAGGGCAAGGTGGTTCTCAACCTGACCATCGATCGCAAGTTCCAGGATTTCATCACGCGCCGTTCGGTGGCCTTCGCCCTGCGCGACAAGAACCTGGTTTCGGACCGGGTGGTCAACATCGAAACCCAGGGCCCGGGCGGCGAGATCCTGAAGGGCGGAGATACCATCATGGTGTCCAACTCCCGCGACATCGAAACCGTGCTGACCGGCCTGACGGCCCTGATGGGGAAGATGGACCAGCTCATCAACAGCATCGATCAGGTGGTGGTGATGAGCAAGGATCCGCATACCACCGTGGGGGCCCTGTTGGGCTCGCGGGAGCTGTACGATCGCATGCTGGCCGGGGTGAACAACGTGGATACGGCCGTCACGGAAGGACGCCGGGTGATGGGGCGGGTGGGCGTCATGGCCGATACGCTGCACAATTCTCTGAACGGGATTCTGGCCCGGGCCGATACCGCTTCGGAGCGCCTGGTGAAGACCGCCGAAGAGACCGAGCGCCTGGGGGCCCAGGCCAACGTCCTGGCCGATCACGGGGAGACCATCTTGCGCCGCATGGACCAGATCATGCTGCAAGGCGCGGGTAAGCTGGATCAGGCCGGCGACTTGATGGATGCCGTCTCTTCCTTCTGGTTCATCCGCGGGAAGATGCATAAGAAGGGCGAGTATCCGGTGCTGTTGAACGAGGCCGGGCCGTGAGCAAGCCTGCCCTAAGGATGGCGCTCGCCGGCCTGGCGTTGTTCGCCTGGGCCACGACGGCCCGCGCCGACGATTCGCCCAAGTACGCCGAGCGCGGCATCTCGGCCTACTCCGCCGGCAAATACGATCTCGCCCGAATGTTCTTCGCCAAGGCCCTGCAGGACGCGGTCCTCAAGGGCAAGGAAGAGTGGATCGCGAAGGCCACCCTGAACCTGGCCGATCTGGAAATGGAGACCGGGGAAGAGGACGAGGCGGACCGCTTGCTGGAAGGCCTCGTGGTGCGGGATAAGGCCTTGCGATCCCTGTGGTACTGGAAGCGCTCGCAAACGGCTTTCGCCCGCCGCCACGGCGATCAAGCCGTAAGCCTTGTCGATTCGGCCTTGCAGCTCGCCAAAGGGGATGCCGGCCGGGAGGTTCCCATGCGCGGGGACCGCCTGCGCTATCTGATCCAAAGCCGCGAGCCCTCGGCTTGGGCGGGCGAACTGGAAAGTTGGCGCAAGCTGGCCGGTAAACGTAAAACCCCTTCCATCGAGGCTTTGGCCGCCATGTCCCGCAAGGATTACGCCCTCGCCGATTCGCTCTGGCGCCAATCCGGCGACGCTTATCGTGAACAAGGCCGCCTTGCCAAGGTGGCGGCCTGCATGAACCAATCGTCCCTGTGCCTTTTCTCCCTCGGCCGTCGCGAGGAAGCATTGGAAGCCAATGCCCGGGCGGTCGCCATTTATGGCGAACTCGGGCTCGAATTGCCCGGCCTGAAGGCTCAAGCCATGCGTCTTTTACTGGTGCAGGACGAGAGCCAGCTTGCCAAACTGCGCCAGGATATGGATCTTGTCGGACAACGTTTTTCCGGCTTCGATTTGCAGGGGATCTTGGATGAATATTCGCATAGCCTCCGCGATGGCCGCGGCCTTGGCGGCGTTGTCGGCCCTCTCCGTTAGCTACGCGGCCAATCTCCAGACGCGCGATCTCCTTTTCATTTCCACCCACAAATCCCCGACCCAGGTGGTCGGCGATTCCAAGATGGCCTACCTGCTTACCGAAGGCGGCATCCTATGCTACGACTATCGGCGCCAGGCCTGGGTGGATAACCTGAACGTAGGCCAGATTATCCAGTCCATTCGTTACTCGGCCTCCCGCTCTAAGCTCTATGCCCTTCTCGCCGGTGGCGCCTTGTTGGAATACAACCCGGCCTTCCGGCGTTTCACCGACGCGAGTTTGGATGAGTGGAATGCCGCCAACGACGCGGGAAAGCCGGCCGATCTCACCGGGCTGACGCTTTCCGAAAACGATTTCTTCATGGGCGACGCCATCCGGGATAAGTACATGCGCCGCGCACTCGTTACGCAGGGGCGCGTCTTCGATTACGACAACCTGTGGGTTCTCACCGACGGCCTAGGCCCCTTCTATGGCTCGCTGCGGCGGAAACAGGCATCCTCCTTCCGCTTCGGGCTCGACTTTCCCGCAACCTCGGTAATCGAATCCGAAGGGGGACAGCTTTGGTTCGGATCCTGCCCGGCGGATTACGGTGCGGTGGGCGGGAACGGGATCTCGGCCCAGAGCAACGGATCGCTGGTCAAGGCCAAAACCGATCTGACGGGATGGAAAGCCTATCCGGCGACTTTGGAAAGCGGCTTCGGGGACGGCTGCGTACGCGACGTGAAGGGGTGGAAGGATTATATCTGGCTGGCGACCGACAAGGGCATCGTGCGCCATGATCCCCGTACGGGCATGTTCCTCACTTATCGGCATTTGATGGGCAGCGTGGACGTGCGCGTGAACTTCCTGCACGTGCACGAGGGCAACCTGTACGCGGCTACCGAGCGCGGCGTCTGCTATCTGGAGTCGCCGGATAGGGAAGAGATCAAGACCTTGGGCGAGCTACCCGTATCCGGAGGGGTGGAGGTTTTCGAGCTGTCTTCCAAGGACAAGGATCTTTGGGCGGCCACGCGCTACGGCCTGCAGGTCTTCCAGAACGGCGCCTGGAAAAGCCTCAACGCGGTTTCGTCCAAGGACGTGCCCGAAGCCAGCAATGTGCCCAATCCCTCGGTGGTTTACCACGATACCACCTTGTACTGGATCTACGAGAACCGCGTCATGGCCAAGCCCCGTAAGCAATTGCCCAAGGTGTTGTTGGAACGCAACGCCCCCTTCCGCTTGCGCTTCGACGGGGACATCCTCTACGTGGCCTATGCCGACGGGGTGGCCGCCTACGATGTGCGTAAGCAACTCTGGAACGATTTCCGGCTGGTCGACGGCATTCCCGGGACCAAGGTCACCTGCGTGACGATGGCGGATGGGTTCCTGTTCGTGGGGACGGATGCGGGAGTCGAGCGCATCGCCCTGCGGCCCTATCTTCCTTAGCAGGCTGTTAGGGGCCCAAACCCCTTTGGCTATTTGAGCTTCGCGTTCCAACCTCAATCCTGATCTTTACGCCTTCAGCGCCCACCCCGTACCCTGTGTTTGACCAGGGCGGCGCTTGGAGCGCAGGCCCGGCCGAGGATGCCATACGTGAAACGCAAGTACAAATTCCCCGTTTCCCAGCAAGCGAACCTATTGGGCCTGGAATGGCAGAAGGTTTGCACTTTCGGCCTTTCGCAGCCCGAACGGTTCGAGGAAAAAAAGCACCGGGGAACCTTCCTCGGGCCCCTGGAAAGCCGTGGCTATCATTGGTCCTACCCGGCCAACGATTACCCTTCCACCTTCGGACGCTTCATGTCCTATTTCCTGCATGAGACGTCCCAGCCCGAGGGCAGCGTCTACGAGATCTACATGAAGGAAACCGACTTCCCGACCCAGCTCGAAGAGGTTCTGGCCTTGCGCTTGGGGGAGGCGGAGACCGCGCTCGTGGAATTCATGGGCATGCACGAGGACCGGGTGCGCTTCTATGGCCGCGACCTGGGAACGGGGCGCGAAATCCTCTACAGCCCGAACGACTACCTTTCCTGGTGGACAGCCCCGGCCAAGCCGAACAAGGACGCCTGCTTCATGCAGGTGCATCGCGCCCCGCTGCGTTCCATCAACGTGAACGTGCCCGAAGCGGTGTTGCTCGTCGCGCCTACCTATTTCACGGGTAACGAATTGCGCGCGCGCGCTCTCACTTGCCTTAGGCTTTGCCCCAACGGGCTTTCCGCCTGCACGTTGGAGAAGAAATTGTGGTCCCATGCCCATTGGATGGATTTCTGCGTGGACATGCCCATCCCCAGCGAGAACTACCTCCAGGCCCTGGTGCGTTGGGAGGAATATCTGGACAAAGAGCTGGAGGAGTCGTGGTCCTTCCCGGCCCTGCTGCACGATTGGGAGCTGAGCCCGAGCTTGCTCTCGCGCATCGTGCAGGACCTGGCGGGCGCTACCATAGCCATCCCCGAGTTGGAATGGGTTCTGGAGAGCATCTGGAACGAGCAACCGCGGGTGAGCCTGTGGGGCAAGACGCCGCGCCAGACCGGCCGCAACCTTTGCACCCAGGACATGCTCGACGAAATCATCCGCGCCGTGAAGCTGAAGGGCAAGTCCAACATGCTGCCCCGCCACGTGCTGATGGCGCGGCCGATCGAGCTTCCCGCCCCGGCCCGTTAGGGCCGCCCCGCCCGCTAGCGAGCCTTCGATTCCTTTCGGCCAAGAAAAAAGCCGGGGGCGTTGGGCCTCCGGCTTTTCCGTTACAGATGCCGCGGGCCGCTCAGAAGGCCAGCGCGCCGCCCAATTCGAAGGTCATGCTGTTCGCGTCTACCGCCGAAGGCATGCTGCTCAGGAAGTGGTACTTGATATCGGTGTAGACGGCGATGGGGATGATCGGGATCTTGGCCTTGGCGCCTAATTCCAGATGGAAACCGATGCCGCTCTTGAGGCCTTCGTCCTTGATGGACTGGACCAGGAGCTTTGAGACCTTTTCCGGGGTGTCTGCCGCGGAGGGGTCGGCGCCGGAATTCGTGGCTTTGTCCACCGCCTTCAGCGCGAGCTTCTCATTCAGGATCTCGGTCGCGATGACATGGGTAATACCCGCGCCGGCATAGACTTTCAGGATGCTTATCGGCACCAGAGGCGGCAGCTTCAGGAAGGGGTAGAGGACCGTCACGTCGCTGACGATGCGCGCGAATGCGGGTTTGTTCACGGTAGGCACGCCCAGGTCGAACTTCAGCTTCGTCGTATCGCTTCCCTGGGAGATGCTCACGTCGTACAAGCCCCATTGGATGTTGCTGCCCGCTTCGATATCGACGAAGGGCAATGCGTCCACCCACAGCTTGACGCCGAAGCCGTTCAGCCCCGTGACCTTACCTTGGTTAATGGAGATGGCGTTCGCGCCCGAGCCGGCCACCGTACCGGAGCTGCCTTTCACCTCGAGCCCAGGAGCCGGGGCCCATTGCCCGCCGATGCCGAAGATGGCATGGGAATAGCCCACCGCCACGGCGGCCAGGGCCAGGGATTTAATCCACGCTGCTTTCATGATTCCTCCGGGTAATATGGGCCGCGCCTATCCGGCGTCGGCTGAAGCCGATAGGATAAGTAAATGGGGGATCGTTTGCAACGGCTACCGCGCCCGCAGGCGTCTTTCAGCGCAGGCTGATGAAGGCGGCGAGACGACCCGAAGCGGCCCCATCGCGCCGGTACGAGAAGTACCGACGGGGTTCGGAAAGGGTATCGCCGCCCAGATCGCGGATATGTTCCGGGGCGATCCCGCATTCCAGCGCTTGCGCGCGGTTGTCCGCCGGCATGTCGAAATGGACCTGGCCGGCATGGGGGATGAGGAAGCGGGGATCGAGTTGCGCCGCCACTTCGGGGCCAACGACCAGGGATTGGGGGCGCAAGCATGGGCCGAACGCGACCCAGGTGCTGGCCGGCTTTAAGCGTCCCGCTTGGATAAGGGAAAGTAAAAGCTTATGCAGGATGCGCGCTCGCGTTCCGCGCCAACCTGCATGCACGGCCGCGATGGTAGAGGATTCCGGATCCCATACCAACGCGGTGAGGCAATCGGCCATGGTCACGGCGAGAACCCGACCGCGAACGCTGGCAGCTAGGGCATCGCATCCCTCCGGTTCCCAGGTGGCGAATCCGGGACGTGAAGGAGCATCCCTTAAGGCATCGACATCGGCCCAGGCATCGCCATGAATCATGCGGGGCAGGGCCAAGGGCCTACCCGCCAGACGGCCGGCCGCCAGAACCTCGCTCCAATTCCCGGCCGCACGGTCCACATCGCCGCCGGAACGGAATCCGAGGTTGAGCCGGTCATAGGCATCGAGGGGTTGCGCGCCGGGAGGGAGGTTGCGGGTCGTGAAGGCGGCGGCGAGACGGTCGTCCCATTCCGGAAAGGGGTGGAGCAAGCCCGAGGCGGCGTTCACAGGTCTATGATAACAAGGGTGGCGTCGTCCGCCAATTCCCCGATGGCCTGGATCGAGCCGCCCAGGAAATCGCAGCGTGCGCGCATGAGCGAGTCGACCACGCTCGCGGGCGAATCGGCCGCGGACTCCATCGCAAGTCGTTTAATCGGCTCCACCCCGAACATCTTGCCGGTAACCCCATGCGCTTCCGTAATGCCGTCGGTGAACAGGAATAGGCGCGCTTCGCCCGGCAGGGGGATGACGGCGTCGCTGAGGAAGGTGTTGTCGAACATGCCCAGCACCAGGCCCTGGGACGGCATCTCCAAAAGCTCGGCGCCGGCTGCGGTGGGCGAAGTATGCCAGAGCAACTGCGCCACGTGGCCGGCATTGCAATAGACGTAGGCATGCGTGGTTTTGTCGAAGATCCCGTAATAAGCGGTTACGAATTGCGCCGCGCCCAGGCTTTGGTTCATAAAGGTGGAGTTGATGCGGTTCAGCACCGAACAAGGTGAAGGGTCCTGTTCGGAAAAGGAGCGCAGCAGGGCTTTGAACATCGACATCACTAGCGCCGCCCCGATACCGTGGCCGGAAACGTCGGCAACCACCACCCCCAAGCGGTTGCCCGGCAGCTCGAAACAATCGTAATAGTCGCCGCCTACCATGCCCGCGGGGATATACCTGGAGGCCACGCGCTTAAGCAGATGTTCCGGAAAAGAGGCTGGCAGCAGGTTGTTCTGGATGGCCCGCGCCCGATCCAAATCCTTTTCGATAATCTTCTGGGCCTGGCTCAGAGCCGCGTACGCCTCGTTGAGCTTGGAGTTCGCCTGCTTAAGTTCGACGTTGGCGGATGCCAGTTCGCGCTGGGCGCGCCAGGTTTCCAGCATGAGGCTGGCTTGCTGGGATAGGGCCGAGAGGTGGGAAATGGACTGGCCGGTAAGTTCGGGTCCGGGAAGCGTGGCATCTAGCCACAGCACTCCTACGGGCAACATGCAGCTGGGTCCGCCGGGCTCGATCTCGGCGATGCGGGTGGTGAGGGGAAGCAGCAGGTAGCGCTCCGTCCCGGTCGGCAGGAATGGATCCCCGGGCATAACGTCTTCCACCAGCAGGTGCCGCTGGGAGATCAGGACGTCCTTTACGGCTCCCACCGAAGGGGCGGCTTGGAGGATGGCTTTCACCTCCGGCGAAAGCCCCAGATCATGGACCGGGGTTAGGCGGGACTCGCCATCCTTGAAAGTGAGCAGGGCCATCCTCTCGGCCCCGGTCAACTCCGCGGCGCCCAGGAGGAACGCGTGCATGGCCTGATCCAAGGTGGCCGCCGAATGCATCACCCGCGTCACCTCATGGACAAGGGAGCTCAGGGTCAACTCTCTGGACAGGAGGTCGGGATTTTGCGAGTCTTCGGTTTCCTGGGAGGCCATGTAGGACGGCCCTTTCGATTTCGGCCAAGCCGATTATACCACACGGGTGGTTGACCGGGCAGGGGGGGATAGCTAGCTTTCGGGGCCGTTTTTCGAAGGGGCTCCAGTGCCCGGGGAATGAATGAACCTTTTCAAGCAAGACCAGGCAGCCAAGGCTCCGGATAAGGAATCCGGTTTAGTCGAATGGTTCCTCGACGTATTCTGGCCCCGCTTCGGGAAGCAGACTTCTTACCTCCTCCTGGCCATCGCCGTCGTCATCGCCGCCGGGGTTTGGTGGAACGGCGACCGCTTGCAATCCCAAGCGACAGAAAACAAGGAGCTCGGTAAGGCCTACATCTATTTCAGCGAGGACAAGTACGATTCGACGGAAATCTTCCTCAATGCTTTCGCGAAAGCCAGCCACTCGCGGTTGGTACAGGATAAGGCCCATCTGATGCTGGGTCAAGCCCAATACGCCAAGGCCAAGTACGATGACGCCATCAAGTCCTTCTCGCAAATCGATGCCGGCAATTCGGATCAGCCTCTGGTTTCCTCGGGCGCCTTGCACGGGCTGGCTTCCTGCTACATCCAAAACAAGAATTACGCCTTGGCCACGGAAACCCTCGAGAAGCTGGTCTCCCAATTCGGCAAGCGGACCGGTAATCCCGAAGAGAAGGTGGCCGGCCACGAGAAAGTCGATTTGGCGCCCTCGGTACCCAATGCCTTGTGGAAGCTGACTCTTTGCTATCGCGAGCTGAAGAATACCGAGAAGGAAAAGGCCACCGCGCAAAAGCTGGTGAAGGCCTATCCGGAAAGCCGCGAAAGCTTCGACGCGACGCGGTTGCTGGCGCAGATTCCCTGAACAATTGAGCTGATGTAGGTCTGGCCGTGCCGGTGGGTCCGGCGCGGCTCGGATAAAGCTCGCCTATGGACCCGGGCCTCCTCACGGCCTGGGAAAGTGGACGCCCGCGCAACCACACTGCCGGTCTCGCGCCGGCTGGCGCGAGCTAACCTAGCCCTGCGATCGGAACACTTTCCCAGGCCGTCTCTCGCTTTAACTCGCCGCGCCGGACCCCCCGTCCCGGCCGGCTCCGCCCCCACTCATTGTCCGGTCATCTGCGCTCGCCTCCTACGCGGGGGTGGGAAAGAGAGCCTAGTCGGGAGTGAGGCAAAATTCGAAGGTGCTCCAACCAAAGGGGTTGGTCGCCGGCAGGCGAGGATCCGATGGCAGCGGAGAACATGCGGTATAACGATTTTGGCCGCCAAGATTGATTCGCCGGCTCGAGCACTCGCGTGGGGCTTCCCTCCACGCCCGATGGCCCGCCGCAGACCGCGAAAGGCGGGCGGGTCCGGGCTGGGATCGCGCCCGGCTGCGGAGAGGGCGGCCCCGGGGCTCCGGGCCGCCGAGTTGCGAGCGCACACGGGCTGGAGAAGGGTCCCGACCCAAGGAATCGAAAGCCCGCGATAGCCGGCGAGAGACCGGCAGTTTAGTTTCGCGGGCGCCCCCTTCTCCAGCCCGTGAACAGACCGCATTTTCGGAAAGCGAGCAGTCCGAGGCGGCACGGAGCCCCGGGGACGCCCGGGCCGGATCCAAGGCGCGCTCCCAGCCCGGCCCCGCCCGCCGACCGCAAAACCCTGCGGTCGCCCCAATCCAAAGCGCGAAAGGCAAGCCCCGCCCCAAGCCCGACGCGCCCTGCTGACAATTCCCGGCGGACCCGAAACGTATATTCATACCCATGTCCCTCTTCAAACTCGAATCCCCCTTTAAGCCCGCCGGCGACCAGCCCCAGGCCATTGAACAGATCACCCGCGCCTTCCGGTCGGGGGAGAAATACCAGACCCTGATGGGGGTCACGGGATCGGGCAAGACCTTCACCATGGCCAATGTCATCCGGAACATCGGCAAGCCTACCTTGATCATTTCGCACAACAAGACCCTCGCCGCGCAGCTGTACCAGGAGTTCAAGGCCTTCTTCCCTAAGAATGCGGTGGAGTATTTCGTCAGCTATTACGACTACTACCAGCCCGAGGCCTACGTGGTTTCCAGCGACACATATATCGAAAAGGATTCCAGCCAGAACGACGAGATCGACAAGCTGCGCTTGCGGGCGACCATGTCCCTCATGTCGCGGAAGGACGTGGTGGTGGTGGCTTCGGTCTCTTGCATTTACGGCTTGGGTTCGCCCACCGAGTACAAGAAGACCATGGTCGAGGTGAAAGTGGGGGACACCATCGAGCGCAACGAATTGCTGCGCAAGTTCGTGGACATCTACTACGGGCGCAATGATTTCGATTTCCGGCGCGGGACCTTCCGGGTGCGCGGGGACGTGGTGGAAGTGCATCCCGCTTACGACGATTTCGCCTACCGCTTCGAGTTCTTCGGGGACGAGGTGGAGAAGATCCGCCGCATCAACCTGATCACCGGGGAGGAAGAGGCCCAGCTGGATAATGTGCTGATCTATCCGGCCCGGCACTATGTGACCAGCGAGCAGGGCATGGACCGCGTGCTGCGCGACATCCGCCATGAGCTGGACGAAACGCTGAAGAAATTCACCGCGGAGAACAAGCTGCTGGAGGCCCAGCGCCTGAACCAAAGAACGATGTATGACATGGAGATGCTGAAAGAGGTGGGGCATTGCCCGGGCGTCGAGAATTACTCGCGCATCATCGAGAACCGGGCGGTGGGTTCACCGCCCTCGACTCTGATCGACTTCTTCGGGGACGATTACCTGCTCATGATCGATGAGTCGCATGTGAGCATTCCCCAGATCGGCGCCATGTACAATGGCGACCGGTCGCGCAAGGAGAACCTGGTCAACTACGGATTCCGCCTGCCTTGCGCCCTGGACAACCGGCCCTTGAAGTTCCATGAATTCGAGGCCAAGATGCCGGCGACCTTGTTCGTTTCGGCCACGCCTGCCGATTACGAATTGCGGAAGACGGGTGGCGAAGTGGTGGAACAAATCATCCGGCCCACGGGACTGCTCGATCCGGAAATCGAGGTACGGCCGACCAAGGGGCAGATCGACGACATCCTCAACGAGATCGCCATCCGGACGCGGCGCGGCGAGCGAACCCTGGTGACCACCTTGACCAAGCGCAGCGCCGAGGACTTGACGGACTACATGCTACAGGCCGGGTTGAAGGTGCGTTACATGCATTCGGATACGGATACCTTGACCCGAAGCGAGATCGTAAAGGAATTGCGCGAGGGGGCCATCGATATCCTGGTGGGAATCAATCTTTTGCGCGAGGGTTTGGATTTGCCCGAAGTTTCCTTGGTGGTGATCCTCGATGCGGATAAGGAAGGATTCCTGCGCAGCAATCGTTCCCTGATCCAAACCATCGGGCGGGCGGCGCGCAATCTGAACGGCAGGGTGCTCTTGTATGCTGACAAAATGACGGATAGCATGCGGTACGCCATCACCGAAACCGAGAACCGCCGACGTAAGCAAGCGGAATCCAATCTGAGGACGGGCATGGTCCCCCGCAGCGTGCAGCGCGAGATCCATAAGCACCTGCAATTGATCCCGGATGCGGACTATTCGGTTGACCTTAAGGCGTTACTGGTGGCTGAAGAGGAGGCCGCTTACGAGGCCGATGCCAAGGGCAAGCCGCGGGTGGCGTTGCCCGCCGAAGTGGAGGCGTTGCGCAAGCAAATGCGGGAGGCTGCGGCCAACCTGGAATATGAAAGGGCCGCCCATTTACGGGACCGCATCCGGGCGTTGGAGTCCAAGTAACTGGATTCCACCCAAACCAACCGTTCGGTAACTAAGAGCAAGCCCACCGAAATCATAATTTCTTGCCTCTCCCTGGATTTCTTATTTAATTTTGCGATACTATGCCGGTTGATCCAGAATCCACCGGACAACTTAAGGAGTACTGCATGAAGGTTTGGGCGAATGTGAAGAAGGTTACGCTGGGCGGCATGTTCGTCGGCGTGATGATGGCGGTGAGCACCGTGTCGATGACGGGCTGCTTGACCAACGATAAGACGACGGATACCACCAAGACCGATACCACTCATCACACCGCGCTGGTTGCGGGCACCTCCTTGACCATCGGCGCCCAAGGCCATCCGACCTATGGTTCCGTCATCGATATCGACGCCGGCACGGCGTTGACCTCGATCCAAGCGAACGCCGCCCAGTCCACGATCGACCTCGTATTCCTGTTCTACGGGAATGCTTTCCATCTGCTGGATGCCGTGAACGCCAAGGCTGCCGGCCTGGCCCAGACCCCTCAGATCAACCTGACCAACAGCTATGATGACGCTCAAATCCAGCACGTGGATATGGTAAAGGTGACGACCAAGCCCGCCGATCAGGAAGCCGCCAAGGCGGCTTTCACGGCCGGCAGCAAAATCCATGAATCCACCGTGGTCGCCGGGGACATGTTCCTGGTGATGTCGACCGGTGGCAAGTTGGCCCTGGTGACGATGTCTTCGATCACCGGAACGGATAAGGCCGCTGCCGGTTCGGTCCTGCTGCAAGTCAACACCATCTAGGCATCCGTCTTTGATCGATGCGAGACGCCGCCCCCCCAAGGGCGGCGTTTTTTCATTTCAGGGCGGATAAAGTTAGATTTGCCCTGAACCCCACCTACTAGGAGCCCAGGCATGAAGGTCCTCAAACGCATCATCCTCGCAGGCCTGGTCCTGGTGGTCGTCCTCAGCTTGGCGGCGTATTTCGCCATCAAGATCGCCTTCCCGCCGGCCAAGATCAAGGAACTGGTGCATAAGCACGGGTCGGAGGCCTTGAACCGGGACGTGAGCGTGGAAGACGTTTCCATCCGCGTGTTCCCCAACCTGAAGCTCGCGGTCACCGAAGTCAACGTGGCCAATGCCCCCGGCTTTTCCAAAGATCCCGTCATCAAGCTGCGCGAGCTGGACCTGTCTATCGATTTCCTCTCGCTGCTGAGATTCGCCCCCGTCGTGAACGAAATCAAGCTGGTCGAGCCCGAGATCCTCTACGAAGTGGACGCCCGCGGGCATAACAACCTGGAAGGGTTGGGCAAATCGGATACCCTTCAGAAAAAGGATACGGCCAAAGCGGTGCTGGAAAGCCCGGCCGCCGTGGCTCTCAAGTCCTTCGTGATCGAGAACGGGCGGGTGCGCTATCGCGATGCGCAAAGCGGCCGCGAGATCATCCTGGAAAAAATCAACCAACAGGTTTCCCTCGATCTGGATCAACGCCTCGAGGACGTGAAGACCCGCGGCAAGCTGGAGATCGCCCAAATCACGGTCAGCGATTCCGCTTCGGGGCTGCGCAAAGGCGATATCCACATTTCGCTTCGGCACGATATCCATTTGAACTTGCCCGGGGAGCGCGTGCAAATCAAGTCCCTGGAGCTGGCCTTCCAGGACATCCGCGCGACCGTGAAAGGGGAAGCCACCCATTTCATGACCAAGCCCCCGGCGGTTGATCTTTCGATCTCGGCTCCGGGCATCAAGCTGGCTTCGGTTCTCAAGGAAGTGCCCGCCAGCCTTTCGCCGGATATCCCCAAGTTGAGCGTCAAGGGCGTGGCCGATCTGGAAGCCCGCATCAAGGGCACCTTGGACTCGGGCTCCATCCCCGATGTCAGCGCGAAGTTCACCATCCGGGACGGCGGCGTGTCGCATCGCGATCTGCCCGCGGGCCTGGAGAACATGGACATGGACCTGAACGTAGAAGGGGACATCGTAAGGCTGGATAAGTTCGTCTTCACCCTGGGCGGAAACCCCGTGTCCATGGACGCCCTGCTCACCGGCTGGCATCAGCCCATCCCGCTCCTGAAGGTTTTCAACCTCGACGCCGTGCTGGACCTCGGCAAGCTCGTGCCTTTGCTGGGGAAGCTGGCCCTGACCGACAAGTCACTTAAGGCCGAAGGTTTCATCCAGGCCAAGCTGGCGGCGGCCGGGCCCCTCGATCCCAAGGCGCCGCAGAACCTCAAGGCCAATGGAACGGTGGAACTGAAGGGCGTGGCCGCCGAAGGGAAACCCTTGCCGGCTCCGGTCAGGCTATCGGGCCAGGTGAAGGTGGATAATGATCAAATCGGCGAAGCCCTTACCGTACATATCGGCCAATCGGACCTGAACGTGAACGGCACCGTGGCCAATTACCTGGCCATGATCATGCCCAAGATGGCGAAGGGCCAGACCACGAAAGCCAAGCTGGCCATCACTTCGGAGTTCCTCAACCTCGACGAGCTTCTGCCGGGCGGGCCCAAGGAGGAGGAAAAGCCCACTCCGCCCATGACGGCTTATCCCAAGTTGCCCAATGTGGATGCGGATATAGATCTGAAGCTCGCCAAGACGCAACTGATGAACCTGGCCATGACCGGCTTTTCCTCCCATACCAACCTGGCCAACGGCGTCGCGACCACGGCCATGAAAGGCACCTTGTATTCGGGGGGATTCACTTCCAACGTGCGGGCCGATCTGAAGGATACCTCGGACGCCAAGGTAGCCATCAAGCTGGACGTAAACCACGTGGAAGCCAACGATTTCATCTCGCGCCTGAACGATCGCCTTCCTGCGAACAACCGTCTCATGAATAGCCTGGCGCATGCGGATAGCGTCATCTTCGGCAAGCTCACCCTCAACATGGACGTGGCTACCCACGGCCTCCCGCAGGCGATGTCGGATAACCTCACCGGGAAAATCGCCTTCGCCTTGACGGATGGAAAACTGGTCGAATCCGGTTTCGTCAAAGGGCTTTCCGACGCCTTGTCCAAGTACAGCAAGAGCCTGGCCTTCCATGACCTGACCTTCTCCAGCTTCAAATCCGATTTGGAAGCCTCCAACGGCAAGTTGCTGGTCAAGGACGCGAACATTTCCGAATCCGTGGTGGGCGCGGTTCTGGCTGCGGGCGCCATCGGGTTCGACAATACCTTGAACCTGAACCTGGAATCGCATTTGCCGCCCGGAGCAAGCGGCGCGCTGGCGGGGGCGAGCGGCGCCCTCACCTCCGAGTTGTCCAAGCTGCCGGGCGCCTCCGCCCTTTCGGGGGCCAGCCTGGTCCCCATGGACAAAGCCGGACGGGCCATCGTCTATTTCCTGGTCGGGGGCACCTTGGCCAAGCCCACCTTCGCCGTCGACAGCAAGCGCATGGTATCCGAAGCTTCCGGCGGGGCCAAGAACGCCCTCAACGATGCCTTGCAAAAGAAGAAGGACGAGTTGAAGGCCCAGGCCAACGCCGAGAAGGCCAAGCTCGAAGGCCAAGCCAAGGCCAAGGCCGACTCGGCCAAAGTCCAGGTGCAAGCCGCCGCGGACGCGGAAAAGAAAAAGGCCGCCGCCGCCGTCGATGAACAGAAGAAGAAGGCCACCGATCAGGCCAAGCAACAGGGGAAGAAAGCCCTGAAAGGGTTGGGCTTCTAAGCGCGCCCGCTTCCCACGGAAGCTCCCGTCAGCCCTTCGGACCGCCCGGCGCTGTCGCTTCCAATGCGATGACATCGGAGAACTTGAAGAAACAAGCCGCTATCGGGGGCGCTGTCAACTGCAACGAGAAGGGGAAGTTATGCATGGGAATGCGTTCTGCCCTTTTGCCGCCCAGGTTCCCCAGGTTGCCGCCCCCATAGACCTGCGAATCGCTATTGAAGATTTCCAGATAGCTCCCATCCAAGGGAACTCCCAGCCGGTAATTGTGCCTGGGAATCGGGCTGAAATTGAACAGGCACAGGATCAGTTCCGGGGAGCCGGTCTCGCGATGCTTTCCCTTACGCAGGAAGGACACGATGTTGTTGTCCTGATCGTGGAAGTCCACCCATTGGAAGCCTTCGTAGGAACTGTCCAGCTCATACAGGGCCGGCTCGGACCGGTATAATCCGTTCAGGTCCCTTACCAGGGACTGCAAACCCTTATGGCGCTCGTTTTGCAGCAGATGCCAGTCCAGGGAAACCCCCGGATTCCATTCCGACCATTGCCCGATTTCCAGGCCCATGAAATGCAGCTTCTTCCCGGGATGGGCGAACAAGTAGGCGAACGCCGTGCGCACGTTGGCGAACTTCTGCCATTCATCCCCGGGCATCTTGTTCGGGAGCGAACCCTTGCCGTGCACCACTTCGTCGTGGGAAAGCACCAGGGTGAAGCGTTCCGAGAAGGCGTAGCTCATCTCGAAGGTCAGCAGGCCCTGATGGTAGCGCCGATAGATAGGGTCCTTGGAAAGGTAGGTGAGGAAATCATTCATCCAACCCAGGTTCCATTTGTAATGGAAGCCCAGCCCGCCATGATCCAGAGGATGCGTCACGCCGGGGAAGGCAGAGCTCTCTTCGGCGATCATCAGGCAGTGGGGATGATGTTGCGCGACCAGGGAGTTCATGTGCTTCAGGAACTCCACCGCCTCGTGGTTGGTATTGCTCCCGTCCGGGTTGGGGATCCAGGCCCCATGCTCGCGCGCATAGTCGAGGTAGAGCATGGAAGCCACCGCGTCCACCCGCAGCCCGTCGGCGTGGAATTCGCCCAGCCAATACAGGGCGTTGGCGATCAGGAAATTGCTCACTTCGTGGCGGGAGTAATTGAAGATGCGCGTGCCCCATTGCGGATGGCTGCCCTTGCGCGGATCCTCATGCGCGTACAACGAAGTCCCGTCGAACATGTCCAGCCCGTGCAAGTCCGAGGGGAAATGCGCCGGCACCCAATCCAGGATCACGCCCAGCCCGGCTTGATGGCATTTGTCGATAAAGCGCTTCAGCCCCTCCGGCGGGCCGAAACGTTTGGTGGGTGAGTAATAGCCGATCACCTGGTATCCCCACGATTCGTCCAGGGGATGCTCCTGCACCGGCATCAGCTCCAGATGCGTATAGCCCATGCCTTTGGCGTAGGGGATAAGGCGATCGCCCAATTCATCGTAGGTCAGGAACCCGGACTCGCGCCCCGGCGCCTTCTGCCACGATCCCAAATGCACCTCGTAGATGGAAATCGGCCGGTCGTCCCGGTGGGTCTGCGCCCGTTGCGCGGTCCAGGCCGCGTCGCCCCACTCGTAAGGCGCGGGATCGGCGATGATGGACGCCGTGCGGGGCCGCAGTTCGGACTCCTTCGCGTAAGGGTCCATCTTCTCCACCTTGGCGCCATTGCCGCCATGCACCAGGAACTTGTAATTCGATCCACGCGCCATGCCCGGAACGAAGATTTCCCAGATACCGGAAAAGGAAAGCCGGCGCAGCATATGGCTGCGACCGTTCCAGCCGTTGAAATCGCCGATCACGGCCACGCCCTTGGCGTTGGGCGCCCATACCGCGAAATGCACCCCGTCTTGGCCATGATGGCGCACCGGGTTCGCGCCCAGCTTCTTCCAGATCTGGTAATGCGTCCCCTTGCCGATCAGGAACATATCGTAGTCGGAAAGCACGGGCAGGATCGCGTACGGATCCTCGTATTCGAATACCTCGCCGGAATGACTAGTCGCGCGAATGCGGTAGGGGAAAAACTCCAGGCGGTTGGGGAGCAGGCATTCGAAAAGGCCCGTACCCGATCCATACTCGCACTCGGCCGTGCCGATGCGCGCACCATCCCCGGGCAACGGGTTGCCTTGCCCGCCACCGCTTTGCGGCCCGCCGTCCTCCCACACGATCTCGACCTTCTTGAATCGCGGGTTGAACACCCGCAGGATTCCCGAAGTCTGTCGGTTCACCACCACGTGATGGTAGCCCAGGCACGAGAAGGGATCATGGCTTTCCAGGTTTTCCAGGAGTCGCAGTTCCTGGGGAGGCAACAGGCATTTCTTCATGGCTACCCGAAAATAAATATTGGTTCGTCCGCGACTGCGGAAATCGCGTGCAAAGTCGAGAGTATCGCAAGCCGGGGCGGGAGAAGAAGGAGGAACAAAGAAACCGACGCCGTCCCGGTCCGGGACTTCCCTATTCGGGAGCCCCGGCCGGGCGGGTCAGTGGCGGAATGGACGGGACTTGAACCCGCAACCCCTAGCGTGACAGGCTAGTACTCTAACCAATTGAGCTACCACTCCGGAACAGCTGGTGGGCGTTGAGGGACTTGAACCCCCGACCCTCTGCGTGTAAAGCAGATGCTCTAAACCAACTGAGCTAAACGCCCTGATTACTTCTCTTCCTTTTTCCCTCCCATCAGGATGCTGACGGGAAGGACCACCGCGAAGGCGAAGATGAGAATGAAAGGCGCAACATTTAAGGCGATCTTGTTATCAGCCGGCCCTCGTCCCAAGAGATAAAACCCGATCGCGAGCAAAACCGCTCCGAGGAGCAGGCCAAGCCAATTCTTCTTGCCGAAAAAATCTTGCATGTCGCGCGTCTTCTTTTCGTCTCTTGGGATGGGGAAATTTAAGAAGGAATGGAAAAGAATGCAAGAGTTTGGCCGCATCGGGCCGCCGCGAGTTTTCGCTTGCGGTAGCTGCGGTTCCTTCGCGCGTTTCGCTGGGCGCGGGGCTGCGGGGGGGAGCGGGCGCTTCAGGGTGGGTTTGGCGGGGCCGGGGCTCCGGGCCGCTTCGGATGCTCGCTGGTCGATGGCTCGGTCAATCCGCGGCTTGGGGAGGAGACGCCCGCGAACCGAACTGTGGGTCTCGCGCCGGCTGGCGCGGGCTTTCTTTTCAAGGGTTTTAACTCTTCCCCAAGCCGCGGCGCTCGCAACTCAGCGGCCCGGAGCCCCGGCCCCGCCGACCCCGTTTTCGCGCCCGATCCACCCCGCAGACCCGCGCCTGCGGTCCGGCGGGGTCCCACCTCCTGGTCCGGAAATCGTTCGAGGCGGTCGAAGAGCGCCCAGGACCGGGGCATTCTTCGACCCTCCTTCTTTTCGGGTGCGTGGAATGGGGGCGGGCGAAAAGCCAGCAGTCATGCGAACGGACTGGACCGATGATCCTTTGATCAACGGTCCTACGGGTTCGATTCGGAAGAGGGGGAAGGGGTTGGGGCTAAGCGGGGAAGCCGCTCTTCTCGTAGGCTTTGATGATGTCGCGCACCAGGCGGTGGCGCACCACGTCTTCCACGGAGAGCTCGATCTGGCCGATGCCTTCGATGCCGCCCAGGATCTTGCGGGCGTGGGCGAAGCCGCTCTTCTCGAACTTGTCGAGATCGACCTGGGTCTCGTCCCCCGTGAGCACGGCCTTGGAGCCCACGCCGATGCGGGTGAGGAACATCTTCATCTGGGAGATGCTGGTGTTCTGCGCTTCGTCGAGGATGATGAAGCATTTGCCCAGGGTGCGGCCGCGCATGTAGGCGAGCGGCGCGATCTCGATGGAATTGCCGTCCCAATATTCCTTCAGCTTTTCCGTCGACAGCATCACGCTGAGGGAGTCGTAAAGGGGCCGCATATAGGGGCCGATCTTTTCGCCGATGGCGCCGGGCAGGAATCCCAGGCTCTCGCCCGATTCCACCGCCGGCCGGACCAGGATGATGCGTTCCACCAGTTTCTTTTCCAGGGCCTGCACGGCCATGGCCACCGCCAGGAAGGTCTTGCCCGTGCCCGCGGGCCCGGCGGCCAGGACGATGTCGTGCTGCTTGATGACGCCGATGAAACGGGCTTGGCCCCGGGTTTTGGGCTGCACGGGATTGCCGAAGCGATCGATTAGGATGGGCTTTTCCAGGTGCGGCGTGAAATCGCTGCTCTTCCCGTCCCCGGTCGATCCGCCCGCGACGATTTCCTGCACGTAGAAGTCCGTCAGATCATGGCCGGTCCGCATGGCGTCCCGCATGCGTTCCAACGCGGCCTGGGCCAGTTTGACCTTAGGCTCCTCGTCGGCCTGGATGGTGATGCCGGGGTTCCGGGTCAGGAGCTTGACGGCGTAAGCCCGCTCTACCCGGATGAAATTCTTTTCGCCTTCGCCGGCCAACCGGACCTTTTCTTCGTCCGTCGCAGGCAGGTTAAATGAGAACAATACTCCGCTCTACTTGTCGTTCTTGGCCGTGGTACGGTTCTTTTCCACGCGAAGGTCATGGGCCTTCTGCTCGGCTTCCTCGGCCGAACGGCGGGCGTCGTCGAGCTTCTGGTTCTTGGGCGGCTCGGCGCTGGCGGAGGCATCGCTCATCGAGGCGGCGGCGGAGGAGTGTTTGCTACCGGCGCAACCGGAAAGGGCCGCTAAGGACAGGGCGACCGTGAAGGGCAAGACATAGCGGCTGAACTTTGAAATCATTCGAATCTCCATGGTGGTCCTTAACTTAGGCCCGCCGGGCCGGATAGTCAACAAGTCCGGCAGGAAATCTACTCAAAAAACCAGGCCTAGCCATGCTTCGGAGCGTCCAGGCGCCGGTGGCCGGGTCCGAAAAGGGGGTGACAAGTCGGCGAAGCGTGAATAATGTGTAGAACTTGCTTTTTAAGCCCCGTAGTTAATACTTTTTGGGACGTTTGACCAAATTGCCTTCAAGGCTGAAAGGTGTATGCAAGCGGATCTCCGTTCTATGATCGAGGCCATCAAGGGTAGCTTGGTGAATTCCGAACTGATTCACGACAGCGTGGACCTAGTCTACGTGGGATCCGATCTCAACGAATTGACCGACGATTTGACCAATATCATGTTGGTCACCAACCTCGTGCACATCCGTCTTATGGAAGTCGCCGAGGAAGTCGACATCGTGGCCATCGTGTTCTGTCACGGGCATTTGCCTAAGCCAAAGGAAATCAGCCGGGCCCAAGAGCTCGAGATTGATCTCATCACGACGCCACTCACGCTCGAAGAGGTACATAGGTCCCTGAAGGCGGAGTACGGCACCACGCTCGACATCAAGGCTAAGATCCTACCCTCTTGACGAGTGCACGCCCGCATCGCGGGCGCGGTCATTCGAGATTCTGGATCTGCTCCCGGATAATTTCCAACTCTTCCTTCCAGCCCACGCACAAATGCTGCATGTCCGGGAATTGGCTTTTCGTCCCGAGCGTATTCACTTCGCGGAGCATTTCCTGCAATAGGAAACCGAGGCGTTTCCCCGGCGACTTGTGCTCCGCCAGGGTCTCCAGGAAATGGTTCAGATGCGCCTCCAGGCGCACGATCTCTTCGGTAACGTCCAAGCGCTCCGCGAGGATGCCGATCTCCGTCGCGATGCGGCCTTCCTCGATGGCCGCGTCCCCGACGATCTCCTTCACGCGCGCGCGCATCTTGGATACGTATTCCTGTTGACGTACGGGCACCAGGGCTTTCACCTTTTCCAGGCCCGGGAAGAAGGCGCGGATGCGGGCTTCCAGATCGGCGGAGAGCACGGCGCCTTCCTTGGTCCGCATCGCCACCAACTCCCGGCACGCCTTCTCGAAAACCGGCAGGATCCGATCCAAGGCGAGTTCGGCCGGCTCGGAGGTCTCAGCGGCGATCAGCATGTCAGGCATTTTAAGCAGATCCGTTACGCTAATCACGGTTTCCAATCCCAGGCGCTTCTGCGCCTCCTGGAGCAAAGTCGCATAGGCCCGGAAAACCGGCTCATTGAAGGACAACCCCCCCGCGCCGGGTCCGATGCTATCGTATTGGACGTGGCAGTTCACGCTGCCGCGGGCGAGATGCTTGCCGATTTCCTGCTTGAGGCGCGGCTCCAGGGGGAGGATGTTCTTGGAGGCCCGCACCTGGAATTCGAGGAAGCGATTATTGACCGACTTGAGTTCCACCGTAACGGAGAAGCCTTCGCCTACCGACTCCGCTTTCCCGTAACCCGTCATGCTTTGCGCGGTCATACCGGCTCCTTTTCATCCCAGGCCACCTGGGCCGAATCTTCCGCGGCCCGGTCGGGGCCGAAGGGTGCCCCAATCTAGCAATGCCCCGCCGGGGAACATGGCGGCGGAAAAGTAAAGGGCGACTTCCGGAAAAACTTGGCCGGAATCCGAAGGGAAAGGCGCGTTCAGACCCCCTAATACGGCCGGTCAAAGGAAAGGAAAAAATGGTTGTCGCTTCCTTGACCACCCCCTAGAATCCTCTGAGTCTTCGGTCCCAAACCACCGATCCAGGAACACCCAGATGGAGATATCGGCAATGATTCGCTTCCTCGGCCTCAGCAAGGGGACCGGCCCGCGCCACGGTTCCCGTTTCTTCGGCAAGACCATGGTGGCGGCCGCCTGCGCTGCGTCCCTTACCTTCGTCGCTTGCTCGCAGAAAGCGGGCAGAACCTCGAAGACGGTCGTGTCCCCCCCCGACGATCCAGGGACGGGAACCGGCGTCAAGAAGATCGTTACCAAGCTCGATTCCCTGGTGGCGAACAATAAGGGCAAGGGCGTTGTCACGGGTTACCTCACCGGGGAAGGCAAGAGCCTGGCCGCGGGCATCCTGGGCAAGCTGGCCGCCAACGCCGCCGGCGAGCGCCGGTTGCTGACCAAAAGCGAGATCCCGCTCTCGGGCGCGACCGTACTGATCTTCAACTCCTTGAAGGCGACCACCGCCGCCGATACGACCTTGAAGACCGATTCCCTTGGCAATTACACCGCCATCTTGCCCGAAGGCCAATACTTCGGCTTCGCGGTGTACCTGGATCTCGAGACCTTCCAATTGGTGACCACCTCGATTCCCAACTTGAACCCGAAAGCCGATACGGTGGTCAAGATGGATACCGCCACGGCCATCGAAGACGTAACCGCCCCGACCGTGGTCGGCGTGTTCGACGCAGCCTCGGCCAACAGTGATGGCATCTTCCTGGTCGGTTCGATCCCCGACAAGAACGCCAAGATCAACGTGAACTTTTCCGAGCCCATGAACCGCGACTCTTACAAGGGCGTAATCTTGGGACGCATCGACACCGCCAATACTTCGACCTCTATGGTGCTCGCCGATACCGCGACGGGCGTGACGGTTTCCTGGAGCGGCGACAGCAAGGTGATGACCCTGTCCGTCGCTTCGCTGACGACCGGAGCGCAGTACGGCTTGATCCTGCCTACCACGCTTAAGGACCTGGCCAAGAATCCCCTCGAGAAGGAATACAAGGCGACCTTCGTAACGGCCGCCGCCGCCGATTTGGACAAGGTGGATTTCCAAGTAGCCTCGACTTCCCCGGCCGACAAGGATACCCTCAAGCCCATCCAGAATCCCGGCGTGAGTTTCAATCGCCCGGTGGAAGTCTTCTCGATCCTGAAGAACGTAACCATTTCCCCGGCCGTAACCGGCTACTGGGAAGTGAACGGCGCCCGCGCCAACTTCATCCATAAGGATCCGCTGGAGGTGGGGAAGACCTATACCATTTCCCTGCCCACCAGCGTGGTGGATCTTTCCGGTAAGGCCCTCAAATCGGCTTTCAGCTTCTCCTTTACGGTGAAAGACTATGAAGGCGCCGCCAAGGATAACACCGGCAAGGAAAAGGAAGTGGCCTTGGCCGTGGAAGCCGCCTTCGACGCTTACCTGTCCGGCGATATCGGCCGCTTCGGCGCCGCCTTCCATCCGAACTTCCGCATGTACGAGGACAGTTCCATCAAGTCTAAGAGCGAGTTTTTGGATAAGATCCGTTCCGAAACCGCGGACAAGGCCTCGATGGCCGCCGGCTTCCCGGCCCCCGTGTTCTATAACAAGGCCGATCGTTGCAACGAGTTGCATTCCCTCTGGAAGGTGCTGCCCCAGGGCGGGACCGGCGACGAGGTTTGGGTGAGCGCTTACCTGAATCCCGGCCAATCCCCCCTGGTGTACGACAAGGACTTCAAGGCCATCGCGCAGACCAGCCTGACCTGGGATCCCACCGGTCCGCGCTTCACCTATAACGGTAAAGTCTACGGTTACGGCCCCGACATGTCCAAATTCAAGGGCCCGGTGAATATGGACGCCGCCAAAGACGATGGCCGCTTCATGTCCGGCATGTTGCAGCAAACCTCGACCGTGGCCCTGGAGCCTATCAAGCTCGATTCCAAGGACGCATTCAACGTTGATCCTTCCGTTAACATCTCCGGCGATACCGCCAAGCTGGCCGTGAAGATGATCGGTTACGACACCTACAGCCGGCGCAATTTCCAGGATCGCGGCTCCTGCGACGCCGGCTCCCTCAGCGATACTTCCTACCAGATCCTGAAGTTCATCCTGGTGTACGACGGTTCCAAATGGCTGATCGCCTCCATCGTCGCCGATCAGAAAGTCGACAACCAGCAGGACTTCAATAAGGCCGTCGACACCAAGAATATTTCCGTCAAGCAGATCATGCCGATCAACCTGACCGCCCCCCTTAAGGACAAGGTCATGTCCGCTGACGGGAGAGTGACCTTCAAGTTCAGCGGCCCGGCCCTCGACAGCATCGGCGGCTATCTGGTGGGCATCGCCGAGGATCCCAAGTTCTGCTTCGGACGCTCGCCCTACGGCGCCCTGATCTTCGTAAAGGCATCCAACCATCAGGCCAAGGAGGAAGCCTTTATCCTCAATCCCGCCGGCGTGCCCGATAGCGGCAATGCCACGTCCATCCTCCGCCGCGTACAGGATCTGAAACTGCCGGGATGGGATCGCACCATTTTCGACAATTCCATTACCAGCTTGTACGACTCCTCGAAAGGCTTCGGCGGCGTCTACCAGTGGAAGGCCATCGCCATCCGCGATACTTCAGCCACGCAGTTCCTGGCGAATGGTTTCAGCCCCGACAGGTACTACGCCGAATCGGATTTCGGACCCACGCGCGGCTACTTCGCCTGCAAGAACTACCCCACCGGAGACGCGGCCTTCAACGCCCTCCAGTCCGCCCAGACCAACTACGTCAATACCCAGCCGGCTACGGCCAGCTCCTTCGCCGACGCGGATCTGGACGGGGTTCCCGACGGCATCGAGATCAAGTACAAGACCGATCCGCACGACCGGAACTCCTATCCGGATTTCCGCACCGATACCGACGGCGATGGCATCGCCGACTTCCTGGAAGCCATGCTCGATCCGAAGGGCACCGATAGCCTCATCTTCAAAAAGGCCGATGATGCGACCAAGAAGGCGGAGTTCGCCAAGCTGCAAGGCTTAGGGATCAATTGGCAGGATTCCGATGGCGACGGTTTCCCGGACGACATCGAGATGATGCTCGGTTTCAATCCCATGGATCCCAACAGCAATCCGGGCACCCGGGCCCGCGTCAGCGCCCCCATGGGCGTGTTCGCCGGAAAATTCCAGAGTGGCACGAACCTGTACGCCATCTCCTTCCGGTTGTTCACCGATAGCAGTAAGGCGTTGATGGTCAAATATACGGCGCTGCTCGGCACCGATACCCTGGTGGATAGCGTTAAGACGGCCTTCAACGACATGGCCGGCGAGGTCTACGTTCCGGTTACCCTCAAGAGCGGCCCGGACGCCGGCAAGTGCCTGCTGCTGCGCGGCCACTACGACCCGAACATGGCCTTGCTCCAGGGCCCGATCGATATGATCGTGGCGCCGGCCAAGGGCTCCGTCAATTTCGGAACCGGCCCGTACATGGGGCAGTTCGCGGCGAGCGCCCGCGGCGAAGACGTGACCCGCTATCTGCCGACCAGTACCGGCGGAACCACGGGCCAGGTCGTAAGCAACCCGGTGAACACCGCCACCACCACCGGTACCACGGGATATCGTCCCCCGCCGCAGGGCACCGACACAGGCGCGGTAATCGTCTTCGATGGCACCACGGCCATCTATATCGACGCCTTCGGGGATACCCTCGCGGTCGTGCCCGGCGCGACCTTCCGCGGCCAGCCCGACGGGTCCTTCGACTACGATGCGGACTGGTCTTACAAGACCCCGGACGGAAAGGTCTATCATCATACCCAGGCCGGAGGCCACGTCTCCTACGACGGCCAGGGCAATTGGGTGGTGGACGGCCACTTCTTCCAGGAGGCCGATACCAACGGGATCCACATCAGCTGGCCCGGCCAAATGTGCGGCCGCGTAGCCAAAGCCGATTTCACCATCGGCCTCTCCGGCGCCAAAGGATCCATGAAAGGCTGGATTTTCCAGGATAAGACCGGCGGCGGCTTCGTCTCCAATCCGGTCACCCAGCCGGCCTGCGATCCCACCAAAGGCTCTTGCACGACCACGACCTGCGATCCGACCAAGACCAATTGCTCCACCGACCCGAACCAGTGCCCCGCTGGCCAGGTTTGCAACACGGCCACCAATCCGCCCACGACTTCCTACAGCCGCCCTTACGCGTCCGGCGCGGCCAATTACCGGATGTTCGTTTCAACCAAGCTCAGTCTGAAGGATGGCGATTATTTCTACGTCTCGATGGGCGGCCACGTGTACCGCGTGAAGGACGACAGCGTGGGCGTAAGCAACGCCTTTTCCCCGATGTGCGGGCAGGTGGTGTTGAAGCTCGAATTGCTGCCGATGAAGGACGGCTCGGATGCCTCCAAGCAGGCGCGCAACGTCGATTCCATATCCTTCCAGATCGGCCAGAGCGTGGTGCTCGCGATGGAGGACCAGTTCATCGTCGGCCAACCGGCCATCATGGACAAGGCCCGCGATTCCTATGGCGACATCCATAGCATCGTGCCCATCGTCGAGATGCGCCCGGTTTCGCTGGACTACGGTAAGGCCGGTACGCAATGCGCGGCCACCAATCCCATCGTGCAGAACCCGCCTTGCGATTCCGCCAAAGGTCCTTGCACCCAGCCCTGCGACCCAACCAAGGCCACGTGTACCCAGCCGTGCGATCCCGCTAAGACCACCTGCACGCAACCTTGCGATCCGGCTACCGCCAATTGCAACCAGCCCCCCGCGGGCGGACAACCCCAGCCCTACATGGGGACCACGGATGCCGTCAAGCTGGCCCTACTCGCCTCCAACAATCTGATCGGCGTGGTCCAGGATTCCACGGGCGCTTATATCCGCGTGGAAGTAAACCCGTTCTCCCTGGTCAAGGATCCGGTTTTGCAGTACGTGATCGTCTTCGACAAGGCCGGAGCCAGCAAATACGTCTTCTTTGCCGACGCATCGGACAAATCGAAGTTGGCTATCCGGGACAATTACCCCATGGCGGCGAATCCCGATCAACAGCCGGCCAACAATCCGCCCACGGATACCACCCATGTGGTGAATAATCCCCCTCCGGCCGATACCGCCCAGCCTCCGGTCTATAAGGGCACCCAGGCAAACCTCCAAACCGTACTGACCCAGAAGAACTGGAAGGTCAACATCCGTTCTCCCCAGGGGCCTGTAGCCGTCCTACTCGATAGCAACTCGTTGCACATGGATGGTAATGTGTTCGTCGCCAGCGAAGCAGGCAATACCGCCCGTCTGTTCATCTTCCTGGGCGACAAAGCCGATCCCACCAAGCTCGCCCTGGATGCGACCGGAATGATTCTGGTGACGGAAAAGGTCGTCACAGCCGGCCCCTAAAGCGCTCCAGTCCGATTCTTACGGGCCTCGGGGGAATTTCCCCGGGGCCTTTTCATTTTTCCGCGCTCTGCCTTCCGCTGGTCCGGCCGCCGTTGCCCATGCTATCCTAACCATTGACCCATGGGCAAACCTTTCCGACTGGATGATTCCGATCCCACCTCCAGGCTCCGGCGCTTATCGCCGTCCCAAGCCGAGGCCTTGGAAACCGTTTTGCGGTCCCTGGGGAAAGCCTGGGAAGGCCCCGCAGCGGCGTCTTTTCTCCTGCCCTTTGCCGAAGCCGGCTTCCCCGCGGCTCTCATGGGCCGCTTGGCGGAAAAGCTGCCGCCGGGATGGCCGCTTGATCATCGCGAGTTGTATTTCGATTTCCGCCTCGATCGCTGGATGCGCCATCTCGAACCTCCGACCTTGGCCGAGTGCCTGGACGAATACGTGCGAACGGCCGAGAGCCCGGGGGAGGGGTTGGAGTTCGCGAAAAGGGAATGGGAGGCATTCCTCGCGAGGTGGCGGAACGCTAAACGCGAAGACGGGATTTAGGGGGACCCTTCAGAAGGGCACTTGCCAGGAAACCGCCAAGCCCCCATCCGGCGAAGGCGCCACCGCGAACTTGGTGGGCGCGTCGAAATCGGAAAGCGCCGCATCCACCATCCCGTCCAGGACCCCGTAAACGTAGAATAGGGCCATGCCCCAATAATATTGGTTACGCCGCTTGCGGTACAAGGTCCTATCCTTTTCCATGTCCGTCAGGGTTTCCGAGCCCGCGGGTTCCTCGCTTCGGGCGATGGCGATGCGGCGATTGAAAAGATCGACCATTTCCTGCCGCGACCAGGCCGAAACCACGCTGGCGCCCAAGGTCATCCAGAGCATCCCGAACTTGCCGTAACGATGGTTGTAAAGCTGGCCGCCGCCGGGGAAGAGCATGCCCCAGGCCATGGCCCGACGTACCGAGCGGGGCTCGGTATCGCGGTGTTGGCTGCGCCAGGCGATCTCGCCCGCGTCCAGGATCCCGTAGACGTGCAACCCGATGGCCCACGCGAACTCGGAGTTGGCCAGATCCTGTTGCTGCGAGGCCAGGCGCACGCGATCGCGGGCGAAGGCGATTTGCTTCCGGCGCTGGCCTTCCAGGTCCGCGGCGCTATCGGGCTCCAGGCTTTGCCGCAGGAACAGCAGATCGGCCTTGTCCAAGGCGTCATTGGCCTGATTACGCCAATGCGGAATGTCCACCAGGCTCGAATAAACCGAGAGGCCAGCCAACAAAGTCTCCATCCCGATCAAGAAACCGCCGCGCACGGGATGGTCTCCGTATATTTGCCCGGCGCCGGGAACCAAGGCCGACAGGATCATGATTTTGCCGTAGGGGAGGGGATGGGTAGGACCGCCCCAATCCTTTAAAGGCAGGGAATCGATTTCCGGGATGCCGCTATGGGTTTGCGCCTCTGCCGGACGCGCGCAGACGGACGCGAGGGCGATCCAGAGGGCCGCAAGCCCGGGTAAGGTTTTGAGCAATGCCTTGAACCACATCGGCTTGGGAGGTAAAGGTAGCAACTTCGCGTGACGCGATATCGTCCTTGGTAGAATGGGCCGCACGCTTGCGTCCGGATCAGGGCCACTTCCTGTCCCCGGAGGTAGGGTATATTTTCTTGCATGCGAATCGGCGTCATCAACATCGGGGACGAGCTGCTCGGCGGCAAGATCCTGAATACCAATCAATTCGATCTGTCCCGCATCGTGTCGCCCCTGGGCCATGCCGTGGCTTTCTCCCTGGTCGTTGCGGATGATGAGGCGGATATCGGCCGTGCCTTGGACTTGGCCGCGGGACGGCATGCCCCCTCGCCCGCGGACCTTTTAATCCTCACTGGCGGCTTGGGTCCGACGCGCGATGATCTCACGCGGCAGGCGGTGGCTGCTTGGTCGGGTAAACCTTTGCGCGAAAGCCCGGAAGCCCTTGCCTGGCTGGAGGAGTTCCTCGGGGGACTGCACGCTTTCGCGGGCCGACCGAAACCGATGCTGGCCGAAGGACAGCGTAACCAGGCCTTCGTGCCGGACGGAACGCGCCCGTTACGTAACCCCGCGGGTACGGCCTGTGGCTTCGCCTTCGAAGTCAATGGCATCCCGGCTTATTCCTTCCCGGGAGTTCCCGCCGAGCTGGATGCCATGTTCCGTCTCCATGTGCTTCCCGGCCTTGCCGGGGATTCCATCTTACTCGAAAAAAAGGCGTGGACCTGGGCTTGGTCCGAAGGCGCGCAGCGCGAAGCTTTCGCTTCCCTCGCATTGCCTGCGGGTTTCCGGTTCTCTAGCTTACCCCAAGAGCGGGGCGTGCATTTAGGGCTCTCGGTCTTGTGCGCGCCTGCGGAGCGCGAACGCCGCGCCGCCGAGCTGGAAACGGCATGGGCCTCCATGTTAACCGCCATTCCGCCGGAAGCCCTCGTGGATGCGGGCGGCCTCAGCCTTCCCGAGGCCGTCGTGGCCGCCCTCAAGACAAAGGGGGCCACGGTTTCCGTGGCCGAATCCTGCACCGGCGGGGGGCTGGGTTTTCTGATTACGGAAACCTCGGGCAGTTCCGAGGTTTTCCGCC
>Ga0265324_10000090_pt1 | contig 70577 bp, 68 predicted proteins | sample 41419metaG_FD_198634 | JGI IMG/M metagenome (GOLD analysis project Ga0265324, IMG submission 198634) | Rhizosphere microbial communities from Carex aquatilis grown in University of Washington, Seatle, WA, United States - 4-14-19 metaG | ecosystem: Host-associated > Plants > Roots > Rhizosphere...
CTTCCCAGCGGTTGGCCCTGCGCCAGCGCAAGCCGTATGTCCGCTATCGCTGCATCATCCAGTTCACTGCGGAACAGTCCGCGATATTCAGCCAGGCGTTCAGTCTCTTCCTTGCCCAGTGCCAGATACAACGAATGGGGGGTGATGCGTTCGTCGATTTGCCCCAAGCCGTTATGCCGATAGCTTGACCAGCGATATTGCGCCGGGTCGTTCACCATGTTTGCGCGCACGGGGTTGAGTTCGATGTAGCGCATACAGGTGAGCAAATATTCTTCGGCCTGTACCAGGCTGGATTTGAAGCGTCCTTCCCACAGGCTGCCTGTGCGCCGATAGCTGCGGTTGATGTATTGCACGTAGCGTCGTCCGATGGATTGCATCATTTTGGCGATGCCATCCGGTTTTGCTGACGTCACCAGTAGATGTACGTGGTTGGTCATCAGTACATATGCGTGTATGGCGCAGTGCCAATCGCCAGCCGATTTCTGTAGCCAGTGGAGGTAGCTGTGATAATCCTCTTCGGCAAAGAAACACGGCTCGCGATTGATTCCGCGCTGCACGATGTGCTGCGGAACTTCGGCTAATTTAATGCGTGGGCGACGTGGCATGGTTTTGGGAAATTAAATGCGAAGCTGACCCCTTTGATTCGGATAATCTTGACCATTATGGGTGACATTTTTTACTCCACTCACCGGATGTACAGTACGTATCCCGACTGAATCTCCAAGTCCGAACAAACTGCCTGGGTTATATGCACCGTATGAAATAGAAACCATAATTCACTCCAAATTAGTTGGTTGTTATTTATTGTTCTGTTGAACAAACGTAATGCAATTCAGTTTTATGTATGTCATCCGATCCGCCTAAACCATCAGGACTAGGTGTTTCCACGTGTGGTCGGTCGCGAATCATGATTGCCCCATGATCAACACCAGTATTCGATCGACTATCATCAATAAGTTCTTTTGCATATCGAGACCGAAGTACAGAATAAACTTGCTGTTCAGACCGATCCAACGTCATTACATAAGCAACTGGAGCGTAGCAGGGAGACATAAAGCAATTGAGCTCCATTTTGTATGGCTTACTAATGTCAGCTTGATATCGTATAAATATTGTACTAACGGGCAATTTGTTAATAGTGGCTTTCACTGCCAAATACGCAAATGCATGATCAATTTCTTCCTTTACCGCCAAGGTGGGCACCTCGATTTCCCCAAGGCTATAAATCAGTTTGTAATGCGGCGCTTTGCCTACAAGTCGTAACTCGCAATCAAGCAGATTCTTTTTCTTAACTAAATCTGTATCCATCAAATTAACGAACGTCTTAGTGTCTTTCGTAAGTACAACAGGCAGATCAGCCCTGCATATTCCACTGTGAATTAGTAATAGTAAAAACACGATTACAAATTGAATATTTCTCATACCGCTATCCTCCATTTCAAATTCTTCACTGAATTCTGTTTTTCGCCCAAGTCACCCATGCACTCCACCCTCAGCTTCCTTCTTGGCTGAGCCGTTCGAATCACTTACCGCGCTCAACACCCCCTGCCCAATCCTCACCACTTCATCCACCAGCAGGTTCTTCGGCATTGCATGGGTGATGAACAGCATCGAGACTTTGCCCTTGAGCTGGTTGATGGTGGCGGCGAAGTGCTCGGCGGTGTTGGCATCCAGGCTGCTGGTGGCTTCGTCGAAGACGAGTATTCTGGGTTGTTTGATGAGGGCTCTGGCAATGGCCATGCGTTGTTTCTGGCCGCCGGAGAGTCCGACGCCGCGTTCGCCGATTTCGGTCTGGTAGCCTTGCGGCAGGGCTTCGATGGCGCTGTGGATTTCGGCCATTTTGCAGGCGTGCACGATCTGGTCGAAGGTGGCGTGCGGGTTGGCCATCATGAGGTTGTCGTAGATGGTGCCGGAGAAGAGGACGGTTTCTTGTGGCACGACGCCGAAGTAGTGGCGCAGTTCGTTGGCCGAGAGGTAGCGGATGTCGTTGCACCCGCAAGGAGTAGGCCGGTGGGTGCCCCGCTGCTGCGCAGCGACCCATCCGCACCCGTCGATTTTGATGGTGCCGCCGGAGGGCTGGTAGAAGCCTTGCAGGAGTTTGGTGAGGGTGCTCTTGCCTGAGCCGGATTGCCCCATGATGGCGACGACTTTACCGGGGGCGACCTTGAGGTTGAAGTCCTGGTAGAGGAAAGGCCGGTCGTCGGCATAGCGGAAGCTGAGGGCTTCGATGTCGATCTGGCCTTTGCCCTCGCGCATGCGGCTGGGCAGGACGGAATAGGGTTCGGGCGGGGCGTTCATGATGTCGCCCAGGCGCTGCACGGACATGTTGGCCTGCTGGAATTGCTGCCACAGCCCTACCAGCCGCAGCACCCGCAAGGAGTACGCCGTGGTTGTAAGGGGCTGAAGCCCCAACAACACACGCTGCATGGGCTGAGATACTTTGCTGGAATACATCTGGAAGGCGATGAGCATGCCGATGGTGAAGTCGCTGGTGGTCATCACGGTCCAGGCACCCACGACGAGGATGAGCAGGGTCATCATTTGTTCGAGGCCGTTGGAGACGACGTTGTAGGTGTTGCCGATCTGGCGCACGCCGAAGCCGGAGCGCAGGTATTCGGCAAGGTAGTCGCTGTAGCGGGCATTGAGCTGGGGTTCCATCTGCAGGCTTTTGACGGTTTCCAGTCCGCTGGAGAAGGGAAAAGCGCCGGAAAAGTGGATAGTGGGGAACATTCCCGCAAACTAACCCACCCCCGAAGCAGGGTCAATATGTCAATTGGCCTAGCCAGCATAGCGCGCAGAGTAAAGGATCATGCTTACAAATTTTGCCCTCCCGCCTCACCCCAAAACTTCCGGTATAATTCCCCCGCCGTTCAAACCGACTGGGAGAGTGTGCCGATTCATGGCACCGCCGAAGGCGCAACACCCGTAACCGCTCAGGCTCATGAACCAATCGGAACAGGCAAATCTGGAGAGAGTCAGAGGCAGTCGCTAGTTATTAGTCGCTAGTCGTTAGTTAAAGCAGCCCGCGAAGCGGACAACATCAACTAACAGCTAACGTCTAACGACTAATAACTGAACTACCGACCACCGAAGGGGCACGCAACGCAAGTTGTAATCTCTCAGGTACCAAGGACAGATGGGGCGCAGCACGAATTCGTGCTGCGCCTTTTTTATTGCCTAAGGTAACCATGACGACACTCAAACAGACTCCTTTAAATGCAGCCCACCGCGCCATGGGCGCCAAGATGGTGGATTTTGGCGGCTGGGACATGCCGGTAAATTACGGTTCGCAGATCGACGAGCACCATCAGGTGCGCAACGATGTCGGCATGTTCGACGTGTGCCACATGCGCGTGGTGGATGCCAAAGGTGATGGTGTGCGCGCCTTCCTGCGTTACCTGCTGGCCAATAATGCCGACAAGATCACCGTCCCCGGCAAGGCGCTGTATTCCGCCATGCTGCGCCCGGACGGTCACGTGATCGACGACCTCATCATCTATTTCATGACCGAGCAGTGGTTCCGCATCGTGGTGAACGCGGGCACGGCAGACAAGGATATTGCGTGGATGAAGGAACAGGTGGAGAAATTCAAACCCACCCCAGCCCTCCCTTGTCAGGGAGGGAGCGAAATCGCTGCATCTCCTCCCCTGACAAGGGGAGGTCGGGAGGGGTTTGCGCCTCTGACCATCACTTCGCGCGACGACCTGGCGATGGTTGCCATTCAGGGCCCCAATGCCCGTTCCAAAGTATGGCAAGTGTTGCCGCAGACCAAGGCGGCAACCGAGAATTTGGTAAATTTCCAGGCTGCCGATTGCGGCGAATACTTCGTGGCGCGCACAGGCTATACCGGCGAGGACGGCTTCGAGGTGATGCTGCCGAAAGAGAAAGTCGAGAAATTCTGGTATGACCTGAACAAGGCAGGCGTGAAGCCCATCGGGCTTGGCGCACGCGACACCCTGCGTCTGGAAGCGGGCATGAACCTCTACGGGCAGGATATGGACGAGACCGTTGGACCGCTGGAGTCCGGCCTCGGCTGGACAGTGGACCTGAAGAGCGAGCGCGATTTCATTGGCAAGGCGGCATTGCTGGCGAACCCGCCGAGCAAAAAGCTGGTTGGGTTGGTACTGCTGGATCGCGGCGTGCTGCGCGGACATCAGAAGATCAAATCGGCGCTGGGCGACGGCGACATCACCAGCGGCAGCTTCTCTCCCACGCTGGAAAAATCCATCGCACTGGCACGCGTACCGAACGGAGTGCAGGTCGGCGACACCGTGCAAGTAGAAATCCGTGACAAATTGTTGAATGCAAAAGTAGTGAAGTATCCGTTTGCCAGAAACGGAAAGGCAGTTGTTAGTCTCTAGTCGGTAGCGACTAGTTAACAACCGCGTAGCGACAACCCAACTATCGACTAGCCACTAACGACTAATAACTGAAGGAGATTTTAATGAGCAACCCAACCAACCTGAAATACACCACCTCCCACGAGTGGGTCAAAACCGAAGCTGACGGCACGATTACCGTCGGCATTACACAACATGCCCAGGAACTGCTGGGCGACATGGTGTTCGTTGAAGCGCCTGCGGCAGGCCGCAAGCTGAAAGCCAAGGAAGAATGCGCCGTGGTGGAATCGGTGAAGGCCGCTGCCGACGTGTACGCACCGGTTGCCGGTACCGTGACTGCGGTGAACAGCGAACTGGATTCCGCACCGGAAAATATCAACAACGATTCGTATGGCGCCTGGATATTCAAGATGAAGCCGGACAATGCGGCGGATGTTGCAGCCTTGCTGGATGCTGCCGCTTATCAGGCGGTTGTTGATAGCGAAGCGCACTAATAGCTGGCAGCTAGTAGCCTGTAGCTGGTAGCACAGACAATGCGTGCTTTCCTCGCGGCAACCATAGCTACTCGCCACAAGCTACGGGCTACCTGCTCACTTTACACATTCGTTTTTTAAGCCTATGACCACTGAACAATTCGTAACTCGCCACAACGGCTCAAACGCAGCAGACGTGCAAGCCATGCTGAAGAAGATCAACGCGTCTTCACTTGACTCGCTGATCGACCACACCGTGCCCGCCGCCATCCGGTTGAAGAAACCGCTGAACCTGCCGGAAGGCATGAGCGAGCACGCTTTCCTGCAACACCTGCGCGGCATTGCGGCAAAAAACACGTTGTTCAGGAGTTATATCGGGCTGGGTTATTACGACACGGTGCTGCCGCCCGTGATCCAGCGCAACATTCTGGAAAATCCTGGCTGGTATACGGCCTACACGCCTTACCAGGCGGAGATCGCGCAGGGTCGCCTGGAAGCATTGCTGAATTTCCAGACCATGATCATGGATCTGACCGGCATGGAGATCGCCAACGCATCGCTGCTGGACGAGGCGACGGCCGCTGCGGAAGCGATGCATATGCTGCATGGCCTGCGTTCGCGCGAAGATGCAGAAAAGGGCAAGAACAGTTTCTTCGTATCGAGCGAATGTTTCCCGCAAACCATCGAATTGCTGAAGACGCGCGCCAAGCCGTTGGGCATCGATCTTGTGATCGGCGATTTCAAAACGGTGACATTGAACGACACGCTGTTCGGCGCCTTGCTGCAATACCCGACTGCCGACGGCACGGTGCATGACTATGCCGATTTCGTGGCACACGCCAAGGCGAACGGCATGACCATTGCCGTGGCCGCCGATATTTTGAGCCTGGTGCTGCTCACACCGCCGGGCGAATGGGGCGCGGATGTAGTGCTGGGTTCCACCCAGCGTTTCGGCGTGCCGATGGGCTACGGCGGCCCGCACGCCGCTTACTTCGCCTGCCGCGATGCGCACAAGCGCTCGATGCCGGGGCGCATCATCGGCGTGTCAGTGGATGCCGATGGCAACCCTGCCCTGCGCATGGCGCTGCAAACACGCGAACAGCACATCCGCCGCGAGAAGGCGACCTCCAACATCTGTACCGCACAGGCTTTGCTGGCGATCATGGCGGGCATGTACGCGGTGTATCACGGTGCGGAAGGCCTGCGCGGCATCGCACGCCAAGTGCATCAATCCACTGCCCTGCTGGCAAACGAATTGAAGAAACTGGGTTACAGCGTGGTTGAAGGCACATTCTTCGACACGATCAAGCTCATGCACACCGACAACGCGAAGGTGCATGCACTGGCCGAGGCCGCGCGCATCAACTTCCGCTACACCGCAGACGGGCTGGGTATTTCGCTGGACCAGACCACCTCGGTTGACGACCTCAACGCCATCCTTGCCGTATTCGCACAGGCTGCGGGCAAAACCGCCCCAGTCGTTACTGCGGCACAGGTCGCCGCACAGGCATTGCAAGTGAAGACCCGCCAGTCGGCCATCCTGAGCCATCCGGTGTTCAACAGCTATCACTCCGAAACCGAGATGATGCGTTACATCAAGCGGCTGGAGAACAAGGACCTGTCGCTCACGCATTCCATGATCTCGCTGGGTTCCTGCACCATGAAACTGAACGCGGCGTCCGAAATGCTGGCACTGACCTGGCCCGAGTTCGCCAACCTGCACCCCTTCGTGCCGATGGAACAGGCTGCGGGTTATCAGGAAGTGATTGCCGGACTGGATACGGCCCTGTCCGAAATCACCGGCTTTGCCCAGATGAGCTTCCAGCCCAACAGCGGCGCGGCGGGTGAATACGCCGGACTGCTGGTGATCCAGGCGTATCACCGTTCCCGCGGCGAAGCCCATCGCAACGTGGTACTGATCCCCTCTTCCGCGCACGGCACCAATCCGGCTAGCGCGGCGATGGCCGGGCTCGACATCGTGGTGGTGAAGTGCGACAGCAAGGGCAACATCGACGTGGGCGATCTGCGCGCCAAGGCGGAAGAACACAAGGCCAACCTGTCCTGCCTGATGGTGACCTACCCCAGCACGCATGGCGTGTATGAGGAATCGATCCGCGACATCACCGCGATCATCCACGCCAACGGCGGCCAGGTGTACATGGACGGCGCCAACATGAACGCGCAAGTTGGCCTCACCAGCCCCGGTAACATCGGCGCGGACGTGTGCCACCTCAACTTGCACAAGACCTTCGCCATTCCGCACGGCGGCGGCGGACCGGGCGCTGGCCCCATCGGCGTGGCGGAACACCTGACGCCATTTCTGCCCTCGCATCCGGTGGTCAAGGTCGGCGGTGCGCAGGGCATCCACGCGGTCTCCGCTGCACCCTATGGCAGCGCGCTGATCCTGCTGATCTCTTATGCCTACATCAAGATGATGGGCGGCAAGGGACTTGCCGAAGCAACGAAAATGGCGATCCTGAATGCCAACTACATCAAGGAATCGCTGAAGGATCACTACGCCACGCTGTTCAGCGGCAGCAACGGTCGTTGTGCGCATGAGATGATTCTTGACTGCCGTGAATGGAAGAAAGATGGCGTGGAAGTGACGGATATCGCCAAACGCCTGATGGACTTCGGCTTCCATGCGCCGACCACCTCCTTCCCGGTGGTGGATACGCTGATGGTGGAGCCGACCGAGAGCGAATCCAGGGCAGAACTGGACCGCTTCTGCGAGGCGATGATCGCGATCCGCGGCGAAATCGACGAGGTGATCAGCGGCAAGGTCGACAAGAAGGACAACATCCTCAAGCACGCGCCGCATACCGCAAAGTCGGTGTGCGCCAACGAGTGGTCGCGTCCCTACTCGCGCGAACAGGCTGCGTATCCATTGCAATGGGTACGCGACAACAAGTTCTGGCCCGCCGTGGCACGCGTGGATAACGTCTACGGCGACAAGAATCTGGTGTGTTCCTGCTAGTAGGTTTTCACCCACTCCAAGTAAGGATTTTCAGCACTTTCCCGGATGAAGCAGCTGTTTCATCCGGGATGTCATTCCCTTGAAAAACTTTAACTGCAACCCCATGTCGAAAAGGCATAATGCATCTCGACTGGTACTGCTTTACACGAGCTTGAAACAGAAGGTTCTCTGCACAATGCCTCAACCCAACCGGCGCACCGGTTCTCAACCAACCTAAGGAGACACAACATGGCCAAAGACAATAATGAAAAATCCGCCACCACCCTGGGCGGTGCACCCGTCACCTTGTTCGGTACTTTTCCGGCTGTGGGCCAGCAGGCCCCGGATTTCACACTGGTGGACAAAGACCTGAAAGATGTGTCGCTGCAAAGTTTCGCCGGCAAGCGCAAGGTGCTGAACATCGTGCCCAGCCTGGACACCGCCGTGTGCGCCACTTCCACGCGAAAATTCAACGAAGCGGCAAGCAAGTTGAACAATACCGTGGTGCTGGTGATATCTGCCGATTTGCCTTTCGCCATGAGCCGCTTTTGCGTGGCCGAAGGACTGGAAAACGTGGTCACCCTGTCCCTGATGCGCGGCCGCGATTTCATGCGCAACTATGGTGTGAAGATCGCCGATACCCCGCTGGCGGGCGTAACCGCCCGTGCCGTGCTGGTGCTGGACGACAAGGACCGCATTATTCACGCCGAGCTGGTAGACGACATCAAGCACGAGCCGAACTACGACGCGGCGTTGGCGGTATTGCGCTGAAAATAGCCGGGCACCATGAGTGATCCTGCCGCTACGGGAAAGAAATCGCGTCCCGAAAACCTGCTGTTCCACTCTCGCATCGAGATCTGCCGCATCATGCAATTGCTGGCAACGGAACACAGCCCCGTAACGGCAGAAATCATGAACGGGCATCCGTTCTCTTCGCACATTCTTTCTGTCGATGTTGGTGCCAATCGTTTTGCAATCGCCTATAGCACGCATAAAGCGATCAACGCCATGGTGCTCAAATCACCTTCGGTGGAGTTCACCGCCACCGACCACCAGGCCCTGAACTTCACCTTTGCAGCGACCGCTCCGGAGGAAACACTGATCGATGGCGAGCACGCGATCCAGTTTACCCTGCCAAAATCGCTGCTTCTGCATAATCGCCGCGAATACAAGCGCAACCTTCTGGATGACAGCCTGTCGCTGCGCTGCATTGCCGATGAGGCAGGCGTTATCCCTTTCGAATCGCATGTCACGGATGTCAGTCACGATGGACTGGGTTGCCTTATCTACGACATGGACGTCAAGCTGGAACCGCACACGGTACTGAAAGGCTGCCGAATCATCACGCCGAACGGCGACGCGGTGACAGCCGATCTGGAATTGCGCCATATCACCTCGACCCCCCAGCCGGACGGCTCGTTTGCGCACCGCGCGGGCTTTCGCTTCCTTCAGGCACCGGAGGGAAACGCCAAGCTGGTCAGTCTGTTCATCGAGGATCTGGACAAAAAATAGTCCTTCACGCAGTTATAATCCGTAACAGTCACCCCATATTTCGAGACAAACATGAAGACACTGATCTGCGGTTCCATGGCTTACGACACCATCATGGTGTTCAAGGACCAATTCAAGAAACACATCCTGCCCGAGCAGATCCATATTCTTAATGTCGCCTTTCTGGTGCCGGAAATGCGCCGCGAATACGGCGGCTGCGCGGGCAACATTGCCTACAACCTGCAACTGCTGGGCGGACATCCGCTCATCATGGCGACGGTGGGCGACGACTTCGGCCCCTACAACCAGCGCCTGGAAAACATAGGCATGCCGCAAACACATATCCGCCATGTGCCCGGCAACTTCACCGGGCAGGCGTTCATCACCACCGACCTCGACGACAACCAGATCACCGCCTTCCACCCGGGCGCCATGAGCATGTCGCATCTCAATCACGTCAATGAAGCCAAAGAGGTTACGCTGGGCATCGTCTCGCCGGACGGGCGCGATGGCATGATCAGCCATGCGCGCGAATTCGCAGATGCCAAAATTCCTTTTGTATTTGATCCCGGCCAGGGCATGCCAATGTTCTCCGGCAACGAACTGCTGAACTTCATTGAGCAGGCGACCTACGTTACCGTGAACGATTACGAGGCCAAAATGTTGCAGGACAAGACCGGCAAGTCGCTGGCCGAGATCGCCCAGCGCGTGAAAGCACTGATCGTCACGCTTGGCGGCGACGGCTCGCTGATTTACGCCGACGGCAAACAGCTTTCCATTCCGACACCGAAGCCGGATGCCATTGTCGATCCGACCGGTTGCGGCGATGCCTATCGCGCCGGGCTGTTGCACGGTATCCAGCAGGGCTGGGATTGGGAAACCACGGGACGCCTGGCCTCGCTGATGGGCTCGCTCAAGATCGCCAGCCGCGGCGGACAGAACCACAAATACACCCGCGCCGAACTGGCCAATTTATACAAACAGCATTTCGGGTCACGCATCACGTTGTAAGGCACTCCCTCGATACGGCGCTCCGCGCCTGCTTGATGAAGCAACTAGCCATTCGACTAAGCCCGCAAGCGGGCAAGTCCACCCGCAAGGGGTACGCCGTGGTTGTAAGGGGCTAAAGCCCCAACAACACACGCAGGCTGGTTATCGGGACGAACGGTCTACTTCCACCCGTTCATGCTGAGTGCCTTGCGCAGCAAGGCGTATCGAAGCAGCAACCTGACGACACTGCAAAGTTTCATCCATCAATCACGCAATTGGAGGACGAAATGAAAATTCCGCGCATGACAGTCATCACGCTCGGCGTGTCCGACCTCGCCCGTTCCACCGCCTTTTACCGCGAAATCTTCTCCACTCAACCCATTACCGAGAACGAAGGTGTTACCTTCTTTCCGCTGCCCGGTGTGTGGCTCTCGCTTTACCCGCTGGAAAAACTCGCCGAGGACATCGGAAAAGAGGTAAAGCTCTCCAAGCCCGGTACTTTCCGCGGCATCACTTTGGCCTACAACGCGCGCAGCAAGGAGGATGTCTCCCACATCTTTGTTCGTGCAGGCGTGGTAGGCGCGCATATCGCCAAGGCACCGCAGGACACTTTCTGGGGCGGTTACAGCGGCTACTTCAGCGATCCGGACGGACATTACTGGGAAGTCGCCTGGGGGCCGATGTTCGATTTCTCCGAGCATGGGGATCTGCGCTTCAAGGCATGAAACAGAAACTGTTTCACCACCTCTCCGCCACCATCCACCAAGCAACGCATCGCCCTTTCGAGGTGTGTGGTGCAACTGCAGTCAGTGGCGGCAGCATCAATGAAACTTTCCGCCTGGACGGAACGAATGGCGAATGTTATTTCCTCAAGCTGAATGACGCGCGACATTACCCGATGTTTGAGGCGGAAGCAGCGGGGCTGGATGCCATCACCGCAACGAATACCTTGCGAGTACCGCAACCCATCGCTCACGGCATTGCCGGCAACCAGAGCTTTCTGGTGCTTGAGTACCTGAAGTTGAGTTCGCGCGGAGATGCCAAGCGACTCGGTCAACAGCTCGCCGCGCTGCATCGTTGCAAGGAAAACGCCTATGGTTTTGCGCAGGCGAATTTCATCGGCACCACGCCGCAGCAGAACGCATGGAAGGATAGCTGGATCGATTTCTGGCGCGAGCAGCGCCTGGGGTTTCAGCTGCAGCTTGCGGCAGATAATGGTTACGGCGGCCAATTGCAAAGCCTGGGCGATAAACTGCTGGATATCCTGCCTGCTTTCTTTGCCAGGTACACCCCGCAGCCTTCGCTGCTGCACGGCGACCTGTGGAGCGGAAACCATGCCTTTACTGCCGATGGCGCCCCGGCCATTTTTGACCCCGCGAGCTATTACGGCGACCGCGAATGCGACCTTGCGATGAGCGAACTTTTCGGCGGATTCCCTGCAAGCTTCTACGCCGCATATCGCGCGGAGTGGCCGCTGCACGAGGGTTATGAAACCCGACGCGACCTATACAACCTCTACCATATCCTCAATCACGCCAATTTGTTTGGCGGCAGTTACGTGCCACAGGCAGAGCAAATATTGATGAAGTTGCTGGATGGCATTAACTGAATGAAATTCAGCGTCAGCAGTTATGACAAATTCCAATCCGGCTGCCGGCAAACATGCAAGTTCTCCATGCCCGGTACGGTACGTTACCGCACTGACTGCCAGTCCAAACAGTCGGAGAGTGTTACTCTCGAACCGAGGCGATAGTGTCGTTAATATATTTCCGAACCTGAACAGACACAATAAAATGTTGAGCAAGCTCTGTTCCTGGCCTTGCGCCTGTTTGGCGTAACGGGCACAATTTACACAGGCCAGTCGTCTTAAGCTGCGCTGCATCCGGGCTTCCAGAGAAATGCGGAATTGATATCACTTTCAAGCCTAACGATTGATGAGAATGTGCCCCAGACGTCATGCTTTTTCCCTCTTGCTCCCGCAGCAACAGCCTCCCTCTTTTCCGGTCAAGTTCCCATGAATGCTGCAATGCTGAAATTGGTGTATGGAGAGGAGAGCCTGTACCCCAGGGAATTGGAGCTTCACCACCCCCGTATACTGGAAAAAATCGTCATGCTCTGGCATACCCCGCAGATGGCGGAATTTTTTCTGGAGCTGATGGTTCACAGCCGGAGCGAACGCCAGGGATTTTCACACGAAGTCGTCGGTGAACTGTTTTATCTGAGCGAAGTATTTGAAGGCACGCGCAACCTGCCCAAGGTCTTCGATGACAACCCGCTGGCGCAAATCAGCAACAAGCTGGACAAATCAGGCAAGTACGAACACTCTCCGCAGAGTTTCATCAATATGCGCGCCCCAAGTGACGACAGCCCCTGGGCCAGCATTGATGCCAACTCCCGTTATGAAATTGAAAGACTGGGCTATCCCTGTACCGCCGCCGGTTTCTTGAAGGCGGCAACTGGTAAAGATCTCAAGACGATCGGCCTGTTCCTGCACTGCAATATCAACATCGATACCTGCGACGAGCGCGGCTGGTCGCCGCTATTTTTTGCTTCTTTCAATGGCAACCTTGAACTGGCGAAACTTTTTCTCGAGTTTGGCGCCAATGTGAATCTGAGGGACAACGGGGGCTTCTCCCCGTTGCACTGGGCCGCATACAACGGCCATGCCGACCTCATCAAGCATTTCGTCACCCACAATGCGGATATCAACGCACGCAGCCTGCGCGACTGGACCCCGCTGATGATGGCCGCCATGAATGGATATCTGCCGGCATGTACCGCATTGATTGCCTGCGGCGCCGAAACCAGCCTGGTTTCCAGCCATGGCTGGACGGCATTGCAAAAAGCCAGCTTCAACCATCATGAACCTGTAATCAAGCTGCTCCTGTCGTTATTGAAGGACCATGTAAAGTTCTGCAAATCAACAACCGGTATCGATGAACCTGCCCAACCCAACACTGCTTGAGATTGCGCTGAATGGTAACCGCGTTTTCTGCGGCGGCATGTGAGACGCGAAATCCGGATTGCTCAGTACAAACTGAATATCCTTGGCCGGCAAGACAAGTTATTATTACAAGCTACCGCTTTGAGCGACACCACACCGATTTAGAATGTTATTCAATTCCTACGGATTCATTTTTCTGTATTTGCCGGTGACGCTGGTGGTTTTCTTCTGGCTGGCACGCTTCGGACATGCATATTCTGCAGCATGGCTGGCAGCGGCCTCGCTATTCTTCTATGGTTACTGGAATCCGGCTTTTGTAGGTCTGCTGCTGGTCTCGATCATCTGCAACTACACATTCGGAATGTGGATTGCCAAAACTCTCGGCCAGCATGGCGCAAGGAGGGCGAAACAGCTACTGGTGTTTGCAATTTCCGCCAATCTGTTGCTGCTCGGCTATTACAAGTATGCCAATTTTTTTCTGACCAACATTAACAGCGCGGCGGGGCTTCAGCTTTCGCTGGGCGACATCATTCTTCCGCTCGGAATTTCATTTTTTACCTTTACGCAGATCGCGTTTCTCGTGGACACCTGGCAGGGCAAGGTTAAGGAATACAACTTTATTCATTACACCCTGTTCGTCACCTACTTCCCGCACCTGATCGCAGGGCCGGTATTGCACCACAGTGAAATGATGCCCCAGTTTGCCTTGCGCAATAATTACAGAGTCAATTGGGAAAATGTCGCCAACGGTTTGGTATTGTTCACGCTGGGACTGTGCAAAAAAACGTTATGGGCAGATTCGTTCGCTCCGTATGCAAATGCGATATTTGGCGGAGTTCTACGCGGCGAGATGCCCACCACATATGAAGCATGGTGCGGAGCGCTGGCCTATACCATGCAAATCTATTTCGATTTCTCCGGTTATACCGATATGGCACTCGGCATCGCCCTGATGTTCAACATTCGCTTGCCGATCAATTTTTTCTCTCCCTACAAGGCCTCCAGCATCATCGAGTTCTGGCGTACATGGCACATGACGCTGTCGCGGTTTTTGCGCGATTACCTGTACATTCCGCTGGGTGGCAACCGGAAGGGTAAATCGCGTCGCTATGCAAATCTGATGGCTACCATGCTACTGGGCGGCTTATGGCATGGCGCCGGCTGGACATTTGCCTGCTGGGGAGGTTTGCACGGTGTTTATTTGATGTTCAATCATTTGTGGCGCGAGTGGCTTCCGGATCGTCCGGTGCGATGGATTCCCGTCTGGCTGTCAACATTGACTGGAGTAACAATCACGTTCATTGCAGTGGTCATCGCGTGGGTCGTGTTCCGCTCAACGGATATATTTCATGCCAATGTAATGCTGAAGGCAATGGCCGGAATCGAGGCACGGCAAATCTCATTTGCCGATGTCATACACGGTCAATTACTGGTGAGCACCAACCTGCGGGGACGGGAACTTGCCATCTTGCTGGTTTCGGCATTTGCCTGGGTCTGGGTATTGCCTAACTCAACCAGAATCAAATTCTTCCAGGGTGGCCTTGTACTGTCACTAGTCCAGGCGATGGCCGTGGTTTATTTCCTGTATCTTGCAATCGATCAATTCGGCAGCTACAGCCCATTCCTCTATTTCCAGTTCTGACGCCATGAGACAAGCCAAACTTTTCTCGATTACCGTCGCCGTAGTAATTGCCCTTTATGGACTCGTCGGTTTCTATTTCCTGCCTTTGGCAAGCTTTGAGGGGGATTTGACCCGTTTGGCCAAGTTACCGGAATCATCTTTTGGCTGGACCAAGGAGCAGCCTGCCATCAATCCGGATTTGATGAAATCGGCAGAATGGCAGGATGCCGATGTGCTGGTGATTGGAGACAGTTTTTCCAACGCACAAGTCTGGCAAACTGTATTCACCCAAAAAGGAGTGCGCGTCAGAACTGAGTCATGGGAGACCGTATTTAATATTTGTGAAGATTTTTCCGACTGGGTACACCGCTCTGGTTTCAAGGGAAAGTACATCATTGTTCAAAGTGCCGAAAAATATCTGGAAGACAGATTGGCTCGCTCAGTAGGATGCAAGCACATGTCCTACCACCCGGTGGCAAAGAGGGTTCCCGGTCCTCCCGCCACCAAGGCAGATCGGCATAAACTCGATTTTTCCGGCCGCTTGTCAGTCGGCATTCAAACTGAATTGCATAGCCTGGAATATGAAAGGCTGAGCAGCAGCCCCGATTTCAAGGGCTGGGATGCGCTGGGCGAAGTCAGGATGAAGCGCATCGCCAATGGTTGTGATTTGTTCAGTCATCCGCGCTGCAATGACGTGCTGTTCTACGAAAAGGATCGCGTTGAGGATTTGGGAGAGAACATTCTGGCCAACATGGCCGAAACCAACGCGCGCATGAAGGATTTTTCCGTCGTATGGGTAGTTATTCCCGACAAGGCAACTGTTTACGTGTATCAGGACAAGAAATTCTGGGACGAGGCTGAACGCCGGTTTCACGCACCTAATTTATTGAAGGTTTTTGGACAGGAAGTCCGGAATAAGACCATAGATCTCTATTACGCAAATAATACGCACGTATCTACGACCGGATACCTGATTATGGGAAATGCGATATATCAAAACATGTTTCACCAGCCATCACCATGAGCCTGCAATTTATTTCGTTTGCTATTCCCCCCGATATGCTCCATAGTGCGACCCGCGATTCATCAAGTCTGTCGTTTTTGTCTGGTTAGTCTCCGTTCTACGGTATTCCTTCATACATCTTCTTGCCGTCTTGAAATTCGCCCTAGTGTGGGGCTTCGCCCTGCTTATATGTTTTTAAGGAGATTCAAAATGGCAACAGGTACAGTCAAGTGGTTCAACGATTCCAAGGGCTTCGGCTTCATTACCCCATCCAATGGCGGCGATGACCTCTTCGCTCACTTTTCCGCGATCCAGAGTTCGGGTTTCAAGACCCTGACCGAAGGTCAGCAAGTCAGTTTCGACATCACTGCCGGCCCCAAGGGTCAGCAAGCATCAAACATCCGCGCAGCGGAATAAATGGACGGGCAGGCATGGCGCTTAGCCTTGCTGTCAGTCCTGTCTATGAGCCCGGCAACTGCCGGGCTTTTTGTTTCTAAAATTCCCGGGAGCCCTGGTAATGGCCAAAGAAGAACTACTTGAAATGAACGGCGTGGTGGATGAAATTCTGCCCGACTCGCGTTTTCGCGTGACGCTGGATAACGGACACAAGCTCATCGCTTACAGCGCGGGCAAAATGCAGAAGCACCATATCCGCATCGTCGCCGGCGACAAGGTTTCGCTGGAGCTTTCGCCCTATGATCTAAGCAAGGGACGCATCACGTTCCGCCATATCGAAGGACGCGGCCCCGTTGTACCGCAGCAGAAACGCAGGTATTGATTCAGTCCTACCAATTCTTCGCCACGGGATTGCTGCAGCTCACCTGATACAGCTGGCGATCTTCGAGCCGGATGGCGGTCATGGGGCCTCCCCATAAGCATCCGGTATCCAGTGCGATGACATTGGGCGTGATCTTCAGCCCCAGTGCGGACCAGTGTCCGAAAATGACGGTGGCTTTGCGACTCTTACGCTCCGGTACCTCGAACCAGGGCAAATAGCCTGCCGGAATGCGTTCGACTTCCCCCTTGAACTTGAATTCCAGTTCGCCTTGCGGCGAGCATATCCGCATGCGGGTAAAGACGTTGGTAATCACGCGCAAGCGTTTATAACCGTCGAGGTCATCGTTCCAGTTGTGCGGGTTATTGCCGTACATGCGCGACAGAAAGGTGGCGTACTCATCGCCGCGCAAGGCGTTTTCAACTTCGTGCGCCAGACTGGCTGCCTGCTTGACGCTCCATTGCGGCAGCAGCCCGGCATGCACCAGCACGTAGTCGCCCTCCGTATGCAGCAATCGTTGCTGGCGCAGCCACAAAAGCAGTTCATCACGATCAGACGCGCCCAGTATTTCATCCAGCGTATCGCTGCGATGCAGCTCTGCCGTACCTTCGGCCACGGCCAACAGGTGCAAATCATGATTACCCAGGACCGTAACGGCTTTGTCACCCAGCGATTTGACCAGGCGCAGCACTTGCAGCGAATCCGGCCCGCGATTGACCAGATCGCCCACGAACCAGAGCCGGTCTTGCGCAGGGTCGAAACGAATCTGCTCCAGCAGTTGCTGAAGCTCAACGTAACATCCCTGAATATCGCCTATTGCATAAGTTGCCATTACTCACCCACCGGTCGGAGACTGCGTGTTCTCATTCTATCGCCAGGACGATCAATGTCTGCCGTTTGCTGATCATTTTAATGATGCCGTAATATTCGCCCCATGACGCCATTCAACTCTTGCGAAAATATACCTTTTCGTCACGGTTAATGAAGAGGCTTCAAGCCAAATTTGCCCGCCACAACAGGCACCTGTCTGCAGAAGCCGCAACAGCGTTTTCTGCTAGAATCAACAATATGAATCTTATCAGCGCTCAGTTTGAATCCTGTCTTCCCGGTTACGTCATACCTTGCCGGGATGCCTTCACAAAACCCGCACCTGGCCTGAAAGAAACCCTGCCAACTTCGATGTGGAGTATGCATGAACGATAGCAGCAAACAGGTTTGGCTGGTGCTTTCACACGGCTTCAATATGGATGGTCGCGCGGCAAGCCAGACCATGACCGACAAGATTCCCCATTTGCTCAACCTTGGCGTGGAACCGGTCGTTGTCAGCGCCATTACCGGGAAAAAGGACAAGGTGATCGAGCATCACCAGGTGCTGCCGGCCGGACCGGTGGCCTTGCGCTTTGATTTGCGCCACTACCTGAAGCAAAGAGTCACTTCGCGATTCACATACCGCATCGCGATGTTGCTCATAACCTTGCTGTTGCTGCCGTTTATTCTGATTGAAAAGATCTTCATTCGTATTGAAACGCATTGGTCGTGGGCGATTACTGCCTATTTCACCGGCATGCGCATTATCCGCTCGCGCAAGCCGGCAGTTATCTATTCAACCGGTGGATCTTATTCGGCCCACATCGCAGGTTATTGGCTGGCCCGCAAATCCGGCCTGCCCTGGATCGCCGAGATCCATGACCCGATGATTTTTCCCGGCCTGACCAAGAGCAGGATGCGCATGCGTTTTTCCGCCTGGCTGGAAGGAATCATCTGCAAGCATGCCGATGTCGTCTGGTGGTTTACCGAGGAAGCCTTGGCACGGGCACGGGCACGCCACCCGGAACTGGGCGAACGCGGCCATTGCATTATCCCGGGCGCCAACCCGCCGGACTTCGCTCGCGTACCGTATCAGCGCGGCAAACATCTGGTCATCGGGCACTTCGGCTCACTGGCGGAAACGCGCAACCTGGAAATCTTCTTGCAGGGACTGCGCAAGCTGCTGGAAAAACACCCGCAGTTTGCAGAACACTTCCGTCTGCACCTGTATGGCGGCGGCGTCGACCCCGTTTCAGCGCGCGCCATAAAAGAGTTTCCGCACCCCGAAATGATCGAGCAATTCGGACGGCTTGAGACCGACCCGAAAACCGGCGAGAGCGGCAGGGATCGTGTTCTCAAACGCATGAATGCCGCCGATTGTCTGTTGCTTCTGCACGGTACCGTACCTTTCTGCGAAGAATACATTCCGTCGAAACTGTATGAGTATCTCTGGACCCAGCGCCCTATCCTGGCATTGGTCTGGCGCAACCCGCAAATGGAGCAGATGCTGCGCAAACTGGGCTACTGGTCCGTCAAGGCGGACGACACCGAATTGATCGCCTCGGCCCTGGAGGAGTTGCACGCCCGTTGGATACAGGGGAATCTCGCCGACTCAGGCGCCCAGTCTCCTTATACTTCCGAAGCGGCGACGCGCCGGATCATCGAGCTGGCTCATGAAAGCATGAAGCGTGCGCCCTTGAATTCCTGACCTTTTCACCTTATTCAAGAAATGAAAGACATTGTTCTTTACTGCAAGTCATATCACCGCGATGTCCTTCGCGCCGCCCGGCTTGCCGAAAGCATTCGCAGGCACAACCCGACCGATTTGCCGTTCTATCTTTCCTGCCCCGCATCCGATATGGCCCTGTTCAAGAACACGGTCGGCAGCGACGGCGTCATCTTCCTGGCTGACGAGGAAATCATCGCCGCCAATCCGGCCATCAACACTCAGGCTTTCAACGCCCTGCCCGGAGTGATCTCGCAACAGATCGTGAAGTCCGAGTTCTGGCGTCTCGGGATCAGCGAGAATTATTTCTGCCTCGATTCGGATTCCTATTTCCTTCGCGACTGCAGCAAAAGCGATTTGCTGACGCCGGAGGGAGTCCCGTTCACGGTAATGAATGAAAGCCTGGAGCTTCGCACGTTCGGCGCGGTGAATCGCCATGCCAAGATCGCCCGCAATATTGACGCGGATTGCAAAACCATCATGGATATTTTCGGGCGCAGCGGAAGGCGCTATGACTTCGGCCCTCTGCCGGTGGTGTGGAGCCGGCGCGTCTGGTCGGACATGGCCGAGAAGTATCTCGAGCCGAAAGGCATGAGCTTTCTCGACGCGATGGTGCTTTTCCCGTCGGAAATGCGCTGGTATGGCGAGGCCTTGCTGAAATACCGCTCAATCGAACTGTGGCCGGTAGAAACGCTGTTCCGTTGCTATCACTATGAGCAACAGTACATTGCCGCCAAACAGGCGGGGGAAACGGATGAAACGCTGAGTCAGGTCTATCTTGGCGTGTGCGTGCAGTCGAACTGGGACAAGCAGTTTGATTACGGGCAGAGCAAAAAAGGCCCGCTGTCGAGATTTGTTCGTGCCTTCAAGCGCCGTGTATTGCGGCGTTTGGCTTAATGCTTCCAGGATGATTATGCAAATAGTGTCTCTAAGCCACATCGAAGGCGCGGCCAAGCTTCAAGGTCGCCTTTTTCTGCTAAAGTTCACACCATGAATCTTACGAGCGCTCAGCTATATATCCGTCTATTGGGTTACGTTAAACCCTATTGGCGCACCTTCGCTCTATCCATTTTGGCCACGGCCGTAACGGGCGCAACCGAACCGTTGCTGCCCGCTTTGCTCAAGCCCATGCTGGATGGCACTTTCGTACAAAAAGATGACACCATTATTAGGCTGGCACCGCTGATTATCCTGCTGCTTTTCCTAGTGCGCGGCGTCGCGTCCTTTGTCAGCACTTATGCTATCGGCTGGGTCGGCAACAAGGTTGTGATGGATTTGCGCGAGAAAATGTTTCACAAATTGCTCACCCTGCCGACAGACTATTACGACGATCATGCCACGGGTAATCTTATTTCCAAGGTGACTTCCGACGTGACTCAGGTAACGGCCGCCGCCACCAATGTGGTGACCGTGACGGTTCGCGACTCCGTCGTCGTCGTCGGCATGCTTGGCTGGATGCTTTATCTCAACTGGAAGCTCACCCTGTTCAGCCTGGTGATGTTTCCCATCATTGCCGTCATCCTTAAAGTCATCAATGCCCGTATGCGCAACGCCAGCCGCGATGCACAACACGCGATAGGCGACCTCACGCAAGTAATCGGGGAAAGCATTTCCGCGCACAAGGTGGTCAAACTGTTCGGCGGACAGCAATATGAACAAAAGCGTTTTTTCGATCGAGCCAACTGGTTGCGCCGCTACATCATGAAACAGGCAATGGCGGCTGCGGCCAATGTACCCATCGTGCAAATGATCGCCGCCATGGCGCTGTCCGTTATCGTCTATCTTGCCACTGTTCAAGCTCACAGCGATGAAACCACGGTGGGCGGATTTCTTTCATTTATCGCCGCCATGCTCATGTTGACTGCACCGATCAAGCGCATTACGGGTGTGAGCGAGTTCATGCAGCGCGGACTGGCGGCGTCGGAAAGCATATTCGCTTTGCTCGATACCCCCAGTGAGACAGATAGCGGAAAAGTGTCTATGGGTCGAGCCAACGGGCAAATAGAATTCGACCACCTGAGCCTGTCCTACAACCATGATGACCGCCTGGCACTGCACGACATCTGCCTCAAAATCCCTGCAGGCCAATCCGTCGCTTTGGTAGGCTCATCCGGCAGCGGGAAAACCACGCTGGCAAATCTTGTTCCTCGTTTTTATCAGCCCACCAGCGGACGCATTACACTGGACGGCCATGATATTGCCGACCTGACCCTGGCCAGTTTGCGCGCCAACATCGCACTGGTAAGCCAGGAGGTCGTACTATTTAACGACACCGTTGCCGCCAACATTGCCTATGGACAGATGCGCGAGGTGCCGGAAGCCGAAATCATCGCTGCCGCACAGGCCGCCCATGCGATCGAATTTATCCGCGAAATGCCGCAGGGTTTCAACACCCTGGTCGGCGAGCGGGGCGTGAAGCTCTCGGGTGGCCAGCGCCAGCGTATCGCCATAGCGCGCGCCATTCTCAAAAATGCCCCAATCCTTATTCTCGACGAAGCCACTTCCGCATTGGACAGCGAATCGGAACGTCATGTTCAGGCCGCTCTGGAAACATTGATGCAGGGGCGCACGTCCCTGGTCATTGCGCACCGCTTATCCACCATCGAAAATGTGGATCGCATCGTCGTGCTACAGAAGGGCGAGATCGTCGAGATCGGCACGCATGCGGAGTTGCTGGCAAAGGGCGGCGTGTACGCGCGATTGCATCGAATCCAGTTTGCCCTGGCCGGCACTGCCCAAGCTGAATAATTTTTGCATTTTTCGACGATTTTAATCACGGTGCATACGGTTAATTTTGAATAAGCTCACGATCTTTATTCATTGTCACAATCGGCCAGCCTATGCCAGGAGCACCATTGAGTCTGTTTTAAGCCAGACGAACCGGGATTTTCACTTGGTTATCTCGGACAATTCCAGCAACGATGAAATGCGCGAATTGATCCACGCGGAATTCCCCGACCTTGACTACCGCCGCAGATCGTCTTCGTTGTCGGCGCTGGATCATTTCAATACGAATATCGCGGAAGCCGATACTGAATATATTTGTCTGTTCCACGACGATGATCTGATGGAGCCCGGCTATGTTGATGCCATGCTCAACACGATTGCACTTTTTCCCCGGGCGGTTGCCTATTCGTGCAATGCGCAGATTATTGACGACGAGGGTTTGCCCAGAGGCACGTCTTTCGAATCCGGCAATGCGCATTTGCTCATAGAGTCACCGCGCGCGCTGGCGGGCCGCTATTTCTCAAGATTCCCGAATGGAATTGCGCCCTTTCCGGCCTATATTTATCGTTCAGATATCGTTAAGAAAACACCCATGAATCACCAGACAGGAGGCAAATATTCCGATGTTGCGTGGTTATTGGAAATTTCTAAATTCGGATATATTGTTTGGAATTCTGAAAAATTGATTCAGTATCGCATGCACGCAACCAATGATGGCGGTGTTGAATCACTTAGGGACAGGTTAAAGCTGCTCGGGTTTTTGAAGAAAAATGGCTCGTTTGTAGGAGCGGCTATCATTAATGATTACCGCTTTTTCTTGTACAAGAAGCTTTATGCAAATGGGCTCGTTGGTCGGCAATTTCCAGCAAAATATGAAAACATTTTCTATCGCTATTTGCTTATGTATAGATTCAGGCGCTTTTTCAAGCTTGAAACGTACGCCTATCTATTCTACAAATTTGGCGAATTGTTCCGCTAGTCGAGATTTGGCAGTCACTATTGCAGTTTGGAATTAGTATCTTTTGTATCGAGTTGTAACAAGCTCTCGCAATTTGGTTCTAATCATGTATGAAATCTCAATTCGCTTAGACTATCATCAATGTGTATCTGCATAAAAGTACAAGCATGATCTACGGCAATGTTCTTTGCGAGGATTTCACTCAGAACAAGCTATTCGACTATCTCAATCCGAGAAATAGCGATGGGCTTTTTACACCCTGCATTATCCTCAGAGACAGACTTTTGCAATCAGGCATTGAGATAAACACACCTGATCTTAATATTGGCAGAACTGTATCTTTTGAGCTTCATTTGGATAGTCGACCTATCACCGAGAACAACATTCGCAGATATCTGGTTGCTGTTGAAAATCCCCTGATAAATTTGCTCAATGCCGATGCTGAACATTTGAAGTCTTACTATCGGGTATTTTCCTGGAATGATGCTTCCTTGATTCATTCAGGTGCTGTTCGAATATTTATAGGAAATGATATTTCTATGCCAAAGCCCCGCCTCTTTGCAGATAGGAATATTTTTTCGTGCTTGATTAGCAGTAATAAGGTCGCGCCCTGGTTTGGCCCAAATGATCTCTATGCCGAAAGAATTAAGGTGATCAATTGGTATGAAAAGAATGCACTTCCTCTCTTCCACCTATATGGAAGGGGCTGGGGAAAACCTAGTCATGTCTTTTCGCGCAAGGAGAAGCTGTTAAGGAGAGTCAAGAGGTTAAGGACACAGCTATTTGGTTACAAGCCTTTTCCGAGCTGGCATGGCGAAGTCTCTTTCAAATCAGAAATTCTGTCGAACGCAAAATTTTCCTATTGTTATGAAAATGTAAAGGATATGCCTAATTACATAACGGAAAAGATTTTCGATAGTTTCCTGTCTGGATGCATACCCATTTACTGGGGGGCAAACAATGTCCTCGACTATATTCCTGCGGATTGCTTCATCGACCGAAGAAATTTCAAGGATACCTCCGAAGTGCATCAATATTTGCTTAGTATTACGGCGGAGCAGCATGCACATTATCAGCAAAATATCGCAAAGTTCCTGAGTAGCGATAAGGGCTATTTGTTCAGTGCTGAAAATTTTGCATCCACAATCGCCAATACGATTGCCGGTGATGTAATTTCAGATGCGACCCCATAGGTTACCGAATATTTCCAGAATAGCTACGCTATTATTTATTGACGATGTTTCAGTATCTTCTCTGACTCTCGCAAGATACCGTCAATCGAAGTTAAGCTTGGCCGGTAACCAAAATCAGCTGCTCTGGTATTTAGCGAGTAGTAGTTGGTCTTCAATCCGGTCGCATTGACACCCGCCGAGGCGGAACCGGTCTCATATTGCAAACCAAATTTTTCCTGCATAGCTTTGAGTAAACCCGGCTTGTCTATGGGTGCCCGGCTGTAGCAATCGACAACCGCATTGGCGGCAGGTGCTGCCAGCAGCGCGCAGACCAATCCGTAAAAATCGGATGGGTGCAGGTAGTCGCGCACAATGTAATCGGATGATGTTTTCAGGACGGTCTTGTCGTGAATGGCGCGCAATATGTCCGTGATCAGGAAACGGGCGGAGATATCCTGGGTGTGACTGAAATAATTGAACACGCGCATATCAACGATCGACAGCTCTGGATGTGCTCGGTGCCGGCATTCCGCATGCAGCTTCGCCACCCCGTACCATTCGTGCGCTGCCAGATTGTTTATCGCCACCCGGGCCGGCGTATCCCGCCCCGCCGGTTCGCTGAACTCCGATCCGTATGCCGCCCCGCTGCTCAGGAACAGGTAACGGCATGACGGGTGTGACTTCAGGTAATCCAGCACCATTTCGTCAAAACGCAGGGTGACATCAAATATCGAGTTGCCCATTGCAACCGCCTGTGACGGATTGCCGACCCCGACGAAGTTGATGACCGCATCGTATTCGTGTTTGGCAAATTCAGAGAATCCATCCGCTGGATAGCGGCCGGACAGCCCAATGGACTCCAGCCAATTCGTCACCACGTATGGACGGCGCGCGAACAGATGCAGGCGTCTATCCTCCGTAGCAGCAAACGAACTGATCAGATCCTTTGCAATCTGGCTGGTCGCACCCAGGATGGCTATGCTGGATATTCCACTCATAGCCAGATCAGTCCAGGGCACCTATTTCCAGGTTATCTGATTTTTTGTGGAGGCCGATCAGCATGTCTTTCCGCATTTCGGCTCTGGGAAGCAACGGAGACAAATCCTCGAGAGGTGGCGAGATAATTGAACCATCCTTCTGTTGCACCAGAGAAAGTTTGGGCACAAACGGCTGCTCCGGATGTGTAAACACCTCACAGATTACCGGCCCTTTACTTGCCTGGACCTTGGGAATTATTGCCTCCGCATCTTCCCACGTGCGAATCTGGAATGATGGAAAGCCAAAAGCGTACGCAAGCTTTGAAAAATCCGGACAACTCACACCTGACTTCCGGTCTGAACAAGAATAACGACCGGAGAATAAGGCTTTCTGGGTATGCTTGATCATCAAGTAGCCATCATTGTTGAAAATAAACAACTTGATGGGAAGATTGTGATGGGCAATGGTTTGCAGTTCCTGCAAATTCAGCATCATCCCTCCGTCGCAATTCAGGCACATCACTTCCCGGCCTGATCCGATTGCAGCACCAATAGCCCCCGGCAAGCCGAAACCCATTTCGCCCAAACCCGTCGAAGTCATCATCCTCTGCCCGGGCTTGAACTTGAGTACCTGATGACCCGACAACAATGCAGTTCCCATATCCGTTACCACGACCTGATCATCATGGAAGTGCTTTTCCAGAGCCTGCATGAAGCGATAAGAGTTGATGAATCTTGTGCCTGCTTCATTCTCCATATCGGCATGTTCCGGGCCAACAACCGGATAGCGCTCGCGGTAAGTTTCGCATTGCTTGACCCAGTCATTCCGAACAAATGAACCCTTGGAACTGCGCAGAAGTCGGTCGATGAATTTCCCTGCATCGCCCAATATCGGGGCGTTGATGCGATCCCCCAGTTTTAACAATTCACGAGGATCGATGTCGACCATCGCAATCTGCGCGGCACGCGCAAATTCTGAAAGGTCATATCCGATCTGTGGAATTGCGAGACGTGTACCAATACAAATCAGCGCATCACAATTCTGCAGTACGAAATTTGCAGCCCTCTGTCCATATACTCCAGCCCTGCCAAAACAAAGCGGGTGATCAGAATCCAATATGTCGCATGCCTGCCAGCTCACTAATGCCGGTATGCCCATCTTTTCGACCAACTGCTGCACCCGATCTTCAGCTCCCGCCAATCTGACGCCATGCCCCAACCACAGAACCGGCCGGCTGGAGGCTGCGAGAATTTTTTCTACAGTTGCAACCCCTTCCTCAAGCGGAATAATCCGTCCAGTATCGTTCGGTACATTGCCGGGCTCGGGAATTGCCGCCACCGGGGTCAATTTGGCTTCCTGAACCGGTGCCGCCTGTATGTTCATTGGAATATCAATCCATACCGGACCCTGTCTTGGGGTACTTGCAATTGAATATGCGCGAGTAACCACGTCTAGCACGTTCTCCGGTTGCATAACGCGATCAGCCCACTTGGTCACTTTCTCCGCCATCGCAACGCTGTCATAACCCTGCACACCCCAGATCCGCAGCGGATTGTCCGCCGTGGTAAAGCGGGAGTTTTCATTACCGGAAATTACCAGAACAGGCATGGAGTCCATCCAGGCACTTACAACCCCCGTTACACCATTTGCAGATCCGGCACCTGTAGTTAGCAAGGCAACGGTGACTTTGCCAGTCATGCGATAGTAGGTCGTGGCTGCCATCACAGCCGCCTGTTCGTGATGGACACAAATAATTTCCGTAAAGCCAAGACGGGTGATCGCATCAAAGATTTGCGCATTCCCCGCACCTACAATGCCAAACACATGGCGAATCCCCTGATCTGCAAGGAACTTCGCCAAGTAATCACTGACTTTTTTCTCTGACACGGTTAAGCCCTCACTTAATTGTCTGCATCATCCGATGCCATTGCACGGTTAATTTGATAGCCTCATCCAGAGGTGTAAAAACAGATAGCCCATAGTCACTTTGAGCGTGTGTTGTATCCGGCAACAGTTGTGCCGCTCTGCCAACATTTCTCGGTGCTGTGTTAAACAGGATATCCGGCGAGGGCTCAAAGTTTTTTGCCACTTCTTTCGCCAAGTCCTGCAACGTAACGCCCACCGGACTTCCAACATTGACCACATCACCAGCCTGTCCTGCCGTCAATATTCTCAAAAACCAAAACGCCGCGTCGCTGCCGTACAGGTAACTACGCACTACCTGCCCATCTCCCAGCACGCGAATGTGATGGCCTCGTAAAGCATCAGACAAAAATGTGGTTTGAGCCCAAGGTGTCTCTAACGATTGGTAGGGGCCAATAAACGAGAAGGGGCGAGCTACGAGTACTGGGACTCGGGATTGTGCGCGTGCTGCGGAGCATAACGTCTCTGCAAAACGTTTTGCATTGGGATATATGAAGCTGGCATCAGGTGCCGGGGCGCCCTGAGAATTCTCGGCCACTCCAGTTGCAGTTGCAGGCTGAGCACCGCATACCAAGCCGGAACTCAAATAGAGAAGTTTTTGCAGACGGCCCAGCCGTTCTGCTGTCCGCATCACTGACATCGTTCCGTCAACAATTACCGATGCCGTATCTAACGGATTGGAAGCATGTGTTCTAACATCGGGATTGGCTGCCGCATGAATCACCCAGTCAGCGTCGGTTGGGAATTGCCCGAGTTGCCGCACGTCTGATTTAATCAAACTGATATCAGGGCGATTGGCCAAATGGGGTAGGCGATTTGCAAATTGATCTGTACTTCGCGAAATCAACGATAGCTTGATGCCGAATTGGTATCCATCGTTAAGAGCTGAGACCATTTCCGCAATCCATGTTCCAACAAATCCTGTTCCTCCGACAACAACCAACTCGGACTGCCGCAGCGGGTCCAGTACTTTGTCGCGGCCGTCCAGAACTCTCAGGCAGTCATGACGTGTTCTTTCCTGGCATTCCGGTCTCATTGCATTCCTTTCCTGGCACGTTGAGCCAACTCTTTTGCAACCTCAAGAATAATGTCTTCCTGTCCCGCCACTATTTTTCGTCGGCCAAGCTCAAAAAACACATCACGTGGATCAACATTGAATTCTTTGGAGATCCGTGAAACCGGCTTCATAAATCCGGAAAACACACCGGCCATCCCACTAACAACACTAGCAGACTTTATGGTGGGAATTTCTTTCATCAAGGTTTGTTCCGCCAAATCGGCAGCATCCAGAATTTTGTAGAGATCGATTCCGGTGCTGTATCCCAATCGTTCCAAAACGGCAATCAATACTTCCAATTGCGCATTCCCCGCCCCGGCACCGAATCCACGCGCGCATCCATCCAGCAAAGTGGCGCCGGCGTCGGCGGCGGCGACAGAATTGGCGATCGCCATCCCCAAATTATTATGGGCGTGAAAACCAACCTCAATGGAAAGCCCATCCACAAGTGTCTCAACCCGTTGCCGAACATCTGACGGAATGTAATGGCCGGAAGAATCCATGAAGATCACGCCCTCGGCACCGTACGACTCCATCTTTCTGGCCTGCTCCAACAACAATGTCGGCGATATCATATGGGACATCATCAGGCAGCCCCACACTTCAACGCCCGCACTGCGGGAAAAACTGATGTGGCGCTCACAAATGTCGGCCTCACTGCAATGAGAGGCAACTCTTACCACATCAACCCCCAGCGCCAATGCCGGCTTCAAGTCCCTTTCGATCGTCGCGAAACCGGGTATGACATGAATGCCCAATTTCGATTTGATAAGGTTCTCCCGCGCTGTAGCCAACGCAATGTGGTCCGGAGTTTTGGCCTCGCCAAGTTGAAGCGAAGATGCGCCAAGACCATTGCCATGTCCCACTTCAACGATAGAAACACCCGCGGCATCGGCAGCTTTGCAGTACGTTGCGATGTTCTCCGCACTTAGCTGATGACCCACAGCATGGTTGCCGTCGCGCAGCGTTGGGTCGCTGATCCTGATTTTTTGGTTATGCTCCATCAATGCCCCTTCACTTTTACAGTGGGCGCTGCGCTTGCGTATTCTTCAGCCATTGCGATGGCTGCACAGTTAATTATGTCCAGATTGCCCGCGTAGGCCGGCAAGTAATCACCCAGCCCGCGCACTCTTGCCATCACCACGATCCGGCCATTTTCCACAATCGGGCCCAGGATGATCTGGTAGCCGGGCACATATTTGCGCACTTTCTCCACCATAACCGACAACATTTCAGCCAGCTTCGGAATGTCGGGATTGGCTACTTTGGCGAAAATGGTGGTTTGCATGTCCACGCATGGCTCGGCAGGATTCAAGTTCAGTATGGCTTTGGTCCGGGACGCGCCCGAGAACTCCTTGATTCCATCTTCGGTCGTTTTGATGTATTCATCAAGATTCTGCCTGGTTGCGGGCCCAGCGCTCCTTGAAGCGATACTCGAAACCACCTCGATATAATCGATCTCGGTTTGTGTTTGCCCGATTGCATAGGCCACCGGAATCGATGCCTGTCCGCCGCAAGTCACCATATTGACGTTGAACTCGTTCAAACATTCAGCAAGATTGACACTCGGCACACTCATCAATCCAATTTTCGCCGGAGTCAGATCAATGACCCGTTTGTTAAGGTTCTTCAGGATCGGTGCATGTTCAAAGTGACTCTTTGCCGATGTTGCGTCGAACACCAGATCGCAGCAATCCGGATTGTTTACGATGTAATCGATTCCTTCAGCAGAGACAGGAACTCCCAAGGAAAGTGCCTTCATCATGCCCGATGAAGACAAATTCCTGCCAATAAATGCTCCGCATTCGAGATATGGAGAGCGCAGCACCTTAATTAAAAGGTCGGTGCCAATATTTCCACTTCCAATAATAGCTACCCTGAGTTTTCTTTTTGATTGAATCACAACTCCTCTATTCATCTCGAACTAGAAATTCAAGCCAAAGAACGTTTCGATCTTCTCGACCACGAAGCCCAGCATCTCTTCGGTCAGCCCCGGATACACACCGATCCACAACGTGTCGTTCATGATCTTGTCGGTATTGGCGAGCTCGCCGCTGATGCGATAGGTGCGACCCTCGAAATACGGCTGGCGCGTGAGGTTGCCCGCGAACAGCAGGCGCGTGCCGATCTTGTATTGATCGAGGTATTTCAGCAGCTCCACGCGATTGACACCGGCTGCTTCGCGCAGGGTGATCGGGAAGCCGAACCAGGAGGGCTCGCTGCCCGCAGTCGGTTCCGGCAGGATCAGGAATTCTTCGCAGGATTTCAGGCGTCCCTTGAGGAAGGCGAAATTGCGTTTGCGCGCTTCGACAAATTCCGGCAAGCGGTCCATCTGCGCCAACGCGCAGGCCGCCTGCATATCGGTGATCTTGAGGTTGTAGCCCAGATGCGAGTAGGTGTACTTGTGGTCATAACCTTCGGGCAGCGAGCCCAGCTTCCAGCCGAAACGCTTGCCGCAGGTGTTGTCGCAACCCGGCGCGCAATAGCAATCGCGTCCCCAGTCGCGGAAGGATTCGATGATCGTGCGCAGCTCGCGGTCTTTGGTGAACACCATGCCGCCTTCGCCCATGGTGATGTGGTGCGCGGGATAGAAGCTGCAGGTGGCGATGTGGCCGAAGGTGCCGACATGCTGACCCTTGTAGCGTGAACCGAGCGCATCGCAGCAATCTTCGATGACCCAAAGCTTGTATTTGTTGGCCACGGCCATGACCGCATCCAGATCGAAAGGATTGCCCAGCGTGTGCGCCACCATGATGGCGCGGGTACGGTCGGTCACTGCGGCCTCGATTTTCTTCGGATCGATGTTGTAGGTGGGGATGTCCACATCTACGAACACCGGCACCATGCCGTTCTGCAGCATGGGGTTTACCGTGGTGGGAAATCCCGCCGCAACCGTGATGATCTCGTCGCCCGGCTTCAGCGCACGCGCACCCAGCTTGTGCGAGGTGAGTGCGGTGAATGCGAGCAGGTTCGCCGATGAACCGGAAGTGGTGGTCAATGCATAAGGTACGCCCACAAATTCGGCGAAGCGCTTTTCAAAGGCTTCATTGAAACGCCCCGTGGTGAGCCATCCATCCAGGGATGCCTCGACCATGTTCTTCAGTTCGCCTGCGCCGAGCACCTTGCCGGAGGGAGGGACGACGCTGGTGCCTGGCTTGAAGGCCTTTTCTGCATATTGCAGGGCGCTGTATTGCTCAACCAGATTGAGTATTTGTTGTTTTATTTCTGCCTTTTCCACTTGAAACTCCCGCTCGCTATTTTTGAATACTATGGAGGCACCGATCAAGTCTGCCTTTCTCCCTCTCCCTCTGGGAGAGGGCCGGGGTGAGGGAGAGAATTCAACGAGTTATCCCTCACCCTAACCCTCTCCCAGAGGGAGAGGGGACTTAAATCGGCGTTTCCCTATTGTTGTATGCGTTGATCTGGCGCAAGGTCAGTTCATGCATGTCTTTTCCGTCACGATAGGCGCGCTGCCATTCGATGATCGCGCCCAGCGCGTCTTCCAGATGCCACCTCGGATGCCAGTCCAGGCGTGTTTTTGCCTTGGAGCAATCCAGCTTCAGGTAATGTGCTTCGTGCGGGTGGTTGCCGCCATCCAGCACCCAGCTCGCGCCCTCGCCCCAGGTCCTGGTCAGCTTATCCACTATCCATTCCACCGGCTTGGCATCTTCGTCGTTCGGCCCGAAATTCCAGCCTTCCGCATAGCTTGTGCCTTCCTCAAACAGCTTTTGCGCCAGCACCAGGTAGCCGGACAACGGCTCCAGTACATGCTGCCAGGGACGGATCGCATGCGGGTTGCGGATGTTGACCGGCTTGCCCTGGGCAATGGCGCGAACGATATCGGGGATGAGCCTGTCTTCAGCCCAGTCGCCGCCGCCGATGACGTTGCCTGCCCTGCCGGAGGCCAGCGCAACGCCGTGCGTCTGATATTTATCGGGATGGAAATATGAGTTGCGGTAGGCGGCCGACACCAGCTCGGCACAGCCCTTGCTGCTGCTGTAGGGGTCGAAACCGCCCATCGCTTCGTTCTCGCGGTAGCCCCATACCCATTCGCGGTTCTCATAACATTTGTCGCTGGTCACGTTCACCACGGCCTTCACGCTCTTGGTACTGCGCGCTGCTTCAAGCAGATTCACGGTTCCCATCACGTTAGTGGAATACGTTTCGACCGGTTCGACGTAGGAATAGCGCACCAGCGCTTGCGCCGCCATGTGGATCACTATCTCGGGCTTACAGTCGCCAAACACTTTGCGCATATGCTCCAGGTCGCGAATGTCGCCGACAATACTGGTCATGCCTTTGGCAACCTCTGCGACTTCAAACAGGCTAGGGTTCGTCGGCGCATCAAGTGCATACCCCGTTACTTGAGCGCCCATGGACTGCAGCCAGAGCGAGAGCCAGCTTCCCTTGAACCCGGTGTGCCCGGTCAGCAGGACGCGCCTGCCTTTCCAGAATGCCGTATTCACAGCCAGACTTTCCACGGTGCCTTGCCGGTTTGCCAAAGCTCCTCGAGATGCATCTTGTCGCGCAGGGTATCCATCGGCTGCCAGAAGCCTTGGTGATGAAAAGCGGCTAGTTGACCTTCCTGCGCCAATTGTTCCATGGGTTCGCGCTCCCAAATGGTTCTGTCGCCATCGATATAGTCGATGACTTGCGGAGACAGCACAAAAAAACCGCCATTGATCATGGCGCCATCGCCCTTGGGTTTTTCGCGAAAACTGTTGACCTTGCTGCCCCTCATATCGAGCGCGCCGAAACGGCCGGGCGGGAGAGTTGCAGTCAAGGTTGCCTTGACCTTCTGTGCCTTGTGAAAGGTAATCAGCTCGGTAATGTTAACGTCGCTCACACCATCGCCATAGGTCAGACAGAAGGCTTCTTCGTTTTTTACGTAATCTGCCACCCGTTTCAAGCGGCCGCCGGTCATGGTCTCTTCTCCAGTATCCACCAACGTTACTTTCCAGGGCTCAGCATAGCGTTGATGCACTTCCATTTTGTTGTGCTCCATGTCGAAGGTCACGTCCGACATGTGCAGGAAGTAATTGGCAAAGTATTCCTTGATGATGTAGCCCTTGTAGCCGCAGCAAATCACAAAATCATTCACGCCGTGCGCGGAATAGGTCTTCATGATGTGCCATAGAACCGGCTTGCCGCCGATCTCGACCATCGGCTTGGGCCGTACGGAAGTTTCCTCGCTCAGGCGAGTCCCCAAACCTCCGGCCAGAATAATCGCTTTCATTTACCCTCCAAAGTGTTCTGCAAAATGGCCACACAATTTCAAACCAGCCTCTTCCCGTTACCGATGAAGCCCGCATGTGGTCTGCGCAACCCCAATTGCAACCGCAAAACGAGAAAATTTGTCGTTTTATCAGCCATGCCATGGCGCTGGAATTGTGGCGCTTGCAGTCGTGTTCTATTTATGATGTAACGTGTGCATTTTATCAGTTCAATATAGGTTACTAAAATGTTTTCGGGTATGACTGTGTTGAATTGTCGCCACCCCCTAGGGGCGTATGCAGTCCGATCTGATGAAGATAGTACGAGCAAAGCTGATGTAATGATTGCGCCTGTTCTTTTGCGCAAGTTCCCGGAACTCTGAAGTTCAAGTTTGGTACTTCAACAGTCTGTAGCAGAAATACTATTTGTCAGCATTAGTTTCGAAAATCTCCTGTATATTCGAGTTTGAACCAATTTGTCATTTGTGATAAATGAAATCATTTAGGAGCCGGATGGATCATCTCAGCAGCACTCCACCTCATTTTCATTATTTCCATTTCACAACATTGCGAATTTTTCTTCACAGGCTGTTCCTCAATAGCTCCTTATCAATTATCATGTTAGTGCATTTGGTTCGACAAATTCGTCGGAGAATATTACGACGACATAGCTGGCATTAAACAACGTCGTCTCACATCCATTGTTTATTTCGAGACATCGACCCAAGGACATCATGAAGTCAAACTTGCCTCCCATTTTGCTAACTTCCTGTGTGTTTGTTTCCGATCATTCTGTATTCCTTAAAGACGAGAATTCCCGCATTAGATACACCATCGAGTCTATAGAGAAATGGCTGGGCATATCCCGGGACTTGCGTTTGGTTATTTGCGACGGGTCAAACTTTGATTTCTCGGAAATAGTTCGCGAGAAATTTCCAGATGCAAACATTGAATGTATCTTTTTTGAAAACAACAAGGAATTGGTCCGCCTGCAGGGGAAAGGTTTCGGTGAAGGGGAAATTGTAAATTATGCCCTTCAACATTCGGTAAGCCTCAAGGATTCAGAGTTCTTTGCGAAATGCACATCCAAGTTATGGGTTGAAAATTATTATGATTGCCTCAAGCACTGGAATGGAAAATTCTTGTGCAAAGCCTATTTTTCCAATGTCTTTTCCTTGAACAAGACCCAATTCGAATATGTGGATACCAGGTTTTATCTGGTTGATAAGAAGTTCTATTTGAAATACCTGTCCGCAGTGTATCTCAATGTCGGCGGCGAGCTGGGACTGAGTCTCGAACATTGTTTTCGGGATGTAATCCGGAAGGAGCAATTCTCGAAGATCATGTTTAAAGTGCCACCGGTAATCTGCGGGGTTGGAGGTGGATCGGGCACGTACTACAAAAATAATTTGAAGCGCCGAATTAAGGAAAAGATAAGATTGGAAATAGTAAGAAGGGACAAGTCCTTCAGTTACTTGTTCTAGTAGTTATTCCTGCTACCAGACAACGCTAGCACATTCAGCCTAGCAGCCGGCATTGATTCAGCCTTGATTGAAATCTGTTTTTCGGAAGGAAAGTGCTCCGAATAGCGAACCTGTCACCAGTAAGAACTGCTCCAGTTCGTGATCGCGGAAAATCGAATCCAGCATTCCGCGTACGGCAAACATGGTGACTAGAACAGCAAGTGCCAAGCCGAGTGGGTCTTTATGTTTCTGCCATGCTGCCCAACCCTGTCGTGCCAGTAGCACCAGAAAACTGGCCCAAAGTATCAATCCCGGGATCCCGACATTCAAGCCAAAATCTATCCAGCTATTGTGGCTGTGCGACATGCCGGCACGGCCATATTTTTCCAATTCGAGTTTACGAAAAGTATCCCTCGCAATTTCCATTCCCCACGGATGCTGCGTAAACATACGCCACCCTTCATGTGCCCATGCAATGCGGCTGTACTGGGAGATGTCGACTTGTTTTCCGCTTGGCGTAACAGGAGCCACGCTGGCGTCGTCTCCATTAAGCCATAGCAGATCATGATCTATATCCCAGGCAATGGGTATAGTCTCGATGAAGCTCTGCCAGCGCGTATCAATCTTGTACGATGTAATAGCGATTGCCAAAACAAATGCTATTGTCGCCAAAACGAAGGTGGCAATTTTCTTCACGGAATATTGATTACGGACTTCTGAAATCAGAATCGCGGCGAACAGCATGAAGGTCAAAATCAGAACAAGGATGCCGTTGCGATTTGTTGTCGCAACCAGAGTGCCTACTGCAAATATAAGCAAGCCGGATATTACCCAGGCAGGTACCGGGAATATCCTTTGGCCTTTGACGAAACGGCTCAGCAAATCGGCGATCAGTATCGGTTCCAGCAAGGCAACCAGATAGCCGCTAACGCCCTTGTGATCGCCAATCCCTGCCTGACTGGGAATAAACTCGCCCGCCCCAATCCAGCCGTTGATCAGGACTAAGGCATTTACACTCAGGAATGCGATAATCGGAATCAGGATGCTCAATACAACAATTGTTGCAGGATTTTTCAGACTGGATTGCATCAGCGCACGAGCAAGTCCGATCCCGACGAAGAAGGCCATCAATGCTGACAGCCATTGGCCCTTCCACTCTGAAAGAGAGTCCAGCGGTTGGTTGGCAATAAATCCTGAAACAACCAGCATCCAGACCTGCAGTGCTACAAAGAGCAAGACAGCAGCCATGAGTGGTTTCGGTCTCTCCCGCAGCGCCTCCCAGAAGAATTTGAGCGCGAGTACAAAAGCAATCAGTAAGAACAATTTTCTTAGCGCAATCGCATGAGGCAATGAAAAGATATATTGCAAGCTTGCGCATAGCGCCAGTAGCAGCCAGCTTGCCACACTTAATTTGGCAGTCTGAACTGAACTCCAGAACTGGCGTAATGATTCCATATGTATTCTCCGGATTTCAGTCTGGCAGATCCAGCAATTCGCGCAGTGCACCAATTGCCCGTACGGACGGCAATTTCTGCAGGCAATCACTCAGGCTGTCATTGTGGCGATCGCAGCCCTCCTTCATGCATGGCACGCAATCGCCCTCGCCCTGCAACAGCACTACGTTATTGACGCGCTGAGTGCCTTGCATATGCCAGGGATTGCGGTCTTGCGCGTAATCCTTTGGCCACGGCCCCCACTTCACCGGATTGGACGGTCCAAACAGCGCCACAGTAGGTGTGCCGAGCGCCGCCGCCACATGGGTAAGTGCCGTATCCGGCCCCACATAGCATCTGCCGCGGCTGATGAGATAGGCACTTTCGGCAAGGCTGAGCTTGCCGGCCATATTCACTGTCCCCTCCGGCATGGCGCGAAATATCTGTCCGACATATTCCATTTCATCCGGAGCCCCGCTTCCGGTCAGCACGCAACGAATGCCGCGCTTCTCCAGCCATTGCGCCAGTTCAATCCAGCCGTCGCGATGCCACATCTTGTAGGAAAATTTCGGGGACATGTGCAGCACGGCAAAAGGCTCTGTTCCAATATCAAACGGCAGTACCCCGGCAGCCGAACTTTCATCGGAGGCATCCCACACCACCACAACTTCATGGCTGCGCTTGATGCCGAGCAAGTCCACGAGACCAAGATTCGTCAGTACCGTGTGGGTGTTCACGTGGTCAAATGCCGCCCAGTGCGTGAGCAGGCGTTGTTTCCACTGTTCCTTGCGGCTGCCGTCCTGCATGCCAAGCCGCACCTTTCCGGCGATCCACGCATAGATGGTGGGCCGGTCACCCAGTTGGGTTGTTAGCGCAAGGTCATAACGGCGAAACAGGCTCAGGATCAGGCGCAAATGCATCCAGAAACCGGGACGCGCCGGAACGGTGATGACCCGGTTGATATCCGGATTGCGCTGCAATATCCCTTCCGTATGCTCAAATACCAATACGTCGATCTTTGCCTGGGGCCAGGCCAGCCGCATGGATCTGATGACCGGGGTAGATAGCAGCACATCGCCAATGCGCAAAGGAACGGCCACCAGTATGTTGCGCGGGGCTTTCATGCCGGTTCCTGATTGATCAAGTTAGCTTGGGATTTCATCTGCACAGCCATGTCGGAACGTTTCAGGATAAGGAAAATTGTTGATGTGAACTTAATGTGCGGTCTGCGGGAATGTTAACATGGCGCAGTTTAAATGCGCATCCACATTGACCGCCTCGGCGTCTGGAAAATCGTGTAACCAAAGGATCCCACAGCATGTTTTCAATCCTGATCCCCACCTGGAACAATCTTGAATTGCTCAAGCTCTGCGTGCGCAGCATTCGGGAAAATTCGAAGCACGCCCACCAGATCATCGTCCACGTCAACGACGGGAGTGATGGAACCCTTGAATGGGTGCGCTCACAGCAACTCGATCACACCCATTCGCCGCAGAACGTGGGGATCTGTCTCGCGGTGAATGAAGCGGCAATGCTGGCCCGGCAGGATTACATCCTTTACCTGAATGACGACATGTACTGCTGCCCCGGCTGGGACACCGCTTTGATTGAAAAGCTGAAAGGGCTGGACACAGACTTGTTCATGCTTTCGGGCACCATGATCGAACCGCGTGATACCAACAATCCCTGCGTAATCGTGCGCAATTACGGCAGCGATGTGGGAAATTTCGATGAAGCGCGGCTGCTCGCGGAATTGCCGCAGCAGCGCAAGGACGACTGGTACGGGGCAACCTGGCCACCGACACTGGTCAGCCGCCGCTGGTGGCACATGGTGGGCGGTTACAGCAGCGAGCTTTCACCCGGTATGAGCAGCGACAACGATTTTTCGATGAAGCTGTGGCATGCGGGCTGCCGCATCTTCCTGGGGGTGGGCAATTCGCTGGTCTATCACTTCCAGTGCAAATCCACCGGCAAGGTCGTCAAGAACAATGGCGGCAAGCAGTTCCTGCACAAGTGGGGAATGCGCCAGTCGGTGTTTGATCACTATTACCTGCGGCGCGGACTACCCGCGCGGGGATTGCGCCTGGATGAACCGGAGGATACGCGCGAGTTGCGCTGGCAATTGCTGCGCAGCCGCCTGAAACGCGCGCTGGGCTAGGATTGCGCGCTACGCAGCGCTTCTAGTTTGCGATACTTGAGATAGGTTGTCCGCGCGTTCATGCGCGCAATATTCAGCCCGGCACGACCGTCCAGCACGCCCAGCCGTAACAGGTAAGTTCGCACAAAAGCCCAGCCGCCTCGCAGTGCTGCTCCCGCCAGACTGGACCGCTTGCCGGACTGGAACATCTGTTTCGCCGCCGCCGTGGAGTATTGTTCAACCTTGCGCTCAACGTCGTCTGTTATGAGATAGCTGTAATGCAACAGCGGGGTTTTCATTTTTTCAGTTCGGCCTTTCAATAGCACGCTTTCGTGCACCAGACTTTCCGAAAATTTCCCTGCTCCCTGCCTGAACAATCGTAGAACATAGTCCGGGTACCAACCGGAATGATGCACGAATTGCCCGCAGAACTGGGACAGACGCGGGCAGTAGTATCCATCTGCATTGCCTGTGCGCATGGCCTGTTCGATTTCCGCACGCAACTCGGATGTAACGCGTTCGTCCGCATCGATTGAGAATATCCAGTCCTTGCCTGCATAGCCAAGCGCGCGATTCTTTTGCGGGCCGAATCCGGGCCAATCGGCATGCACATGCACTTGGGCGCCCATCTCTCTCGCAATGTTGCAAGTCTCGTCCGTGCTGCCCGAATCGACAACGATGATTTCGTCAGCCCACGCGACCGACTGCAGACAATCGCGAATGTTGGCTGCCTCGTTTCTGGTGATGAGAATAATGGAGAGTGATGTCAAAGTGGGTGCCCGTTCAAAGTGGGCGTGTACTCCGGCACCCAGCGCTGCAAATGCTCGCGCACAACCTCATCGGAATTGGTCGTATCGCTGCTTATCCATTCCAGCAGGCTTTGCAACTCTTCATTTGACACAGGTCGCGCCTTCGCGATGCGCAATTTCGGATGCGGTGTTGGCAATGTATTTTCATCATTCGCCAGTAACTCTTCATACAATTTTTCGCCCGGGCGCAATCCGGTGAACTCGATCCTGATGTCGTCTATGCCCAGGCCGGAAAGACGAATCATGTCGTTGGCCAGATCCACAATCTTCACCGGTTCGCCCATGTCGAGTACGAAAATCTCGCCGCCTCTGCCCATGCAACCGGCCTGCATCACCAGTTGCGCGGCCTCGGGAATGGACATGAAGAAGCGCGTAATCTCCGGATGCGTCACTGTAATCGGTCCGCCCCTGGCGATTTGCTCGCGAAACTTTGGAATGACGCTGCCGTTGCTGCCGAGCACATTGCCGAAACGCACGATAACGAAACGAGTGCCCTTCTCATGCTGTAATCCTTGGCATACCATCTCCGCCATACGTTTGGTGGTCCCCATTACGTTGGTCGGATTCACCGCCTTGTCGGTGGAAATCAGCACGAACGTCTCTACCCCATGCCGTTGCGCGCAACTGGCCGCGCGCCAGGTACCGAACACATTGTTGCGCACTGCCTGCCAGGTGTTGCGGGACTCCATCAGCGGCACATGCTTGTAGGCCGCAGCGTGAAATACTGCGTTGGGTTTGTATTCTGAAAATACCTGTTCCAGACGAGCATCGTCACGTACATCGCCGGCCAGATAGGCAATGTCAAGATGCGGGAAACTTTGCTGCAGTTCCTGTTCAATGTTGTATAGCGCAAACTCGCCGGCCTCGTACAGCACCAGTTTTTTCGGCAGGAATATCGCGATCTGGCGGCACAGTTCGGAGCCGATGGAACCGCCCGCGCCCGTCACCATCACCACCTTGCCGGTCAGTTGTTCCTGTAAACCTGCATCGTCCAGCTGCACCGGATCGCGTCCGAGCAAGTCATCCAGCTCCACCGCGCGCAGTTGCGATATCGCAACGCGTCCGCTCATCAAATCCTCGAAGGCCGGAACCATCAACGCTTTGATGCCATTGCTATTCGCAAGCTCGATGACATGTTTGCGCACCTGGTGCGGTGCGGAAGGCATGGCAATGATGACTTGATTCACGCCCAGCCGCTGCGCCCAATGCGGCAGGCTATCCAGCGGCCCCAGTACCATGACGCCATTCAGCAAACGGCCTTGCTTGCCTGCGTCATCATCGAGGAAGCCGACCAGATGCCATTCATTGCTGCGGGCCAGCTCCTTGGAAAGATTGATGCCGATAGCGCCCGCCCCCAGCACCAGTACCGGCTCGCCGCGCAAATGAAAATCGCCATACAACAAATTGTCTTTCCACAAGCGATAGAGCAGGCGATCACCGCCCATCACCAACAGCAACAGGATAGGATCAAGGATCAACACGGAACGCGGGACAACAGCATTGACACGGAACATCCAGAGGCACAACGGGATCAGCATGGCAGCCAGCAATACCGCCTTGAGGATACGCCGCAGATCCGCCACGCTGGCAAAGCGCCAAAGTCCGCGGTACAAACCCATCAGCCAGAAAATCAGGGCCTGCAACGGTGCAATCCACAGCAGGGTGCGCCACATTTCGTTCTGAAAATTGTGCGGCAGGTCAAAATTGAAGCGCAAAAGATAGGCGCAAGCCCATGCCAACGCTGCCACAAAAAGGTCGTGCATTACTGCCAATACCGTATAGCGACTAATACTAGGCATGCTGCTCCCGATTAAATTTCTTCCAGGCCGTGCAGATTGTCAGCATCAGCGCAGCATAAATACCTGCGCACACAAGAATCACTTGCCAGGGAATTTGCTGGTTCCGGGTCAACAGTGCCGCAGCACCACTCCCCAGCATCAGAAGATATTCAACCAGCACCAGCTTGCGATGACTCCAGCCCAGCAATATCGCGCGCTGATAATAGTGCTCGCGGTGGGCTTCGGTAATTTTCACTCCGCGCAAACTGCGCCTCACCAGCGTCACGCTCGCATCCGCGATAAAGGGTGAAAAAACAAGCAGGGGAAACCACTCTGTCCAGCATCCCTGTTGCCAGCCCCATAGTCCCATTGCAGCAGCAAGAAAACCGAGCGGAATGGAGCCCGCATCGCCCATGAATACCCTGGCTGGCGGAAAATTATAGAAGAGAAAACCCAATGTTGTCGCGCTGATGGCAAAGTTCATCATAGCCAGCGTTTCATTGTGGGCAAGCAAAGCCGCTATGCCATAGAAAGCGAATCCGAACAGTCCCATTCCGCCTGCCAGCCCGTCCGAGCCATCCATGAAATTGTAGAGATTGGTCATCCACACCGTCAGCAGCAGCACAGCCAGAGCTATTGCAACTCCATGGCTGGAGAACAATCCGGAGCCTCCGACCAGCAGTGCCGCCGCAAGAATATGCCCCAACAGGCGCTGGCGTACCGGCAATCCACGCATGTCATCCAGCAACGAAAGTATGAACAGACCGATCATTGGCAGTACCAACCACCATGCCAGCGAAGTGATCATAAACACCCAGCCGGCCAGCAAACCGGCGATCAACCCGACACCCCCGAGACGCGGAATGGGGGCGGAATGCAATGACCGCTCGTTGGGAATGTCCTGAAACTTTCTATTAAGCCTGCTGGCAAGCATCGCCGCGATCAGCGACACGGAGCAGAGTACGGAAATGATGGGAGTGATATAGCTCATAGATGATCGGTTCGATGCCATGCGGCCGTTGCTTGTAACCCCTGCTGCAGGCTGTAGGGCGGTTTCCAGTCGAGTTCGCGGCGAATCTTACCACTATCGACCCGCAATGAACCCAGCAGGCGCTCAACCTGACCCGTCCTGCCGATCAGCCGGCCAGCCAATTTCAGCAAGGCTGGAGGACAGGGAAACAGCCGTGCCGGCCGCTCCATTGCATTTCCCAATTGTCGCAACAGGTCCGGTGTTGAAACATCTTCGCCGTCGCTCACCAGATAGGTCTGCCCTGCAGCCGCAGAATGTGTCGCGCAAGCAAACAGTGCATCGACCAGATTTTCTACATATATCAGGCTGCGCAGGTTGCGCACCGAAGACAGGGGCAAGGGCATTCCCCGAGCGAGTATCTTCAACATTTGCGCGAAGTTCCCCTTCACTCCCGGGCCATAAACCAGTGGCGGACGGACGATGACTATTTCCAATCCCGTTTCTGCGGCAACGCGATGCAATGCCTGTTCGGCTTCCCATTTTGAAATGCCGTACGGATCCTGGGGAGCGGCGATATCCGCCTCGATAAACTTCTGGTTGTCCCGGGTTGCCTCGCCATTCACTTTGACCGAGCTGACGTATACCAGCCGCTTGACGCCTGCCAAGGCTGCAGAACGCGCCAGATTCTCAGTTCCCGCAACATTAACGCGCCGGAATTCTTCCAGGGGATTGTCTGAATTCTCGCGCATGACATGCACGCGAGCAGCAAGATGAATGACGACATCCATCTCGCGCAAGGCTTCGGACCAGTTTGTCTGGCCATCTATCTGGCCGATGTTTACCGATTCAAATTCATTTTGCGGGGACGCCGATTTGCGCAGAGCCGCCTTGACTTGCCATCCCCGCTGGCAACTCTCGACACACATCCGTCGGCCAACAAAGCCGTTCGCTCCGGTAACCAGCATGTGGCCAGATATCTTGTTCAAAGAATTCGCTCCATCAACCGGATGGGAATTTTCAACATCAGTATGAACATGTTGGTATACAGACCGTTTTCCATGCAGGCGCGAATAATTTCGCGGTTGATCACCCAACTCGCCTTGATCCCGCTGCCGCTTAACCCGCCGGATCGCATCTTGACGGTCGTTTCATCAATATATTGCCAGGTGATATGGTGTTTGATCAGCAAACGGGTGAGCATTTCAAAATCTGCCGCGATCCGGTAGTCCGTGCGGAATAGTCCTGCTCTTTCATAACATGATTTTTTGCAATAAAACGTCGGATGCGGCGGCATTACGCCAATCCTCAGCATGAACGGACTAAAGCTGGAAATACGATACTTGCGCAATACCCGCGACAGGTTGGCTGAATCAACAATATCCAGATTGGAAAAAACGGCATCCGCATTGCCGGCTTTCAGTTGTTTGACCATTATTTCCAGCGCGTCCGGGCTGGCGAAATAGTCATCCGAGTTAAGCATGCCAATGTAATCGCCATTGGCCAGCGCGATGCCTTTGTTCATTGCATCATAGATGCCGCCATCTTCTTCGCTCACCCAATAGTCAATGTTGTGGTCATACTTGCGCAGGATATCCAGCGTGGCATCGGTGGAACCGCCATCAATAATGATGTGTTCAATATTGTCATAGTGTTGGCTGATCACACTCCTGATCGTGTCTTCCAGTGTGTTCTCGGCATTGAAGACCACTGTAATCACGGAAACGAGGGGTGCCTCTGACCGGGACTTTTTTTGTTTTCCGAGGATGCGGGAACCGCCTTCGATTCTGTTCATTTTGATTCGGTCGTGGCTATTGGCGGTTAACGTACTTGCTGTCTGTTCACTTTCAGCCTCAGCATAACAGGCCCATTCAATCCGCTCCCCAGCAGCGCCGAACGGACTGAAATTCACTGAATATGCCCATGACGCCTGTGACGTAATGCTCTGCCGTCCAACGCCTTGCACGCTCATGCCCTTTTTGTATCAGGCATTCCCTCAGTTTGGCGTCGCCAAGCAGCAACGCCAGTTGCTCTGCCATGTCTTCGGGCTGACCCGGATCAAAGTATACCGCTGCATCACCCAACTGTTCGCGCGCTCCGGGGTATTCGGCTATGGCCACCGGACAGCCTTGCGAAAAGGCCTCCAGCGGAGGCAGATTTTCCGGTCCGGAAAAAGACGGGTATACCATGGCCATGGCGTTGCGATAGAGAAACACCAGTTCAGCCGTTTGCACAAACCCGAGAAAATGCACCCTGTCGGCCAATCCCGACTCGTTTGCCATCTGCTCAACATGGGCACGATTGCCCTTGTCAGATCCGGTCAGTGCCAGTTCCACGACCAAGCCATGCCGCTGCTCGAGAATTTTCAGGGCGAGCAACAGATTGACATGATTTTTGTGCGGCCAGAACTGGGCTGGATAGTAAATGAACCGGCGCCCGGAAAATTTTGCTGTGATGGCAGCGATTGCCTGCGCATCGGCAACATCCGGCAACTCGGGGGTGGGATGCGGAAGAATCCGGATCTGTGCTCTGGGAATTTGGTAGTACCAGCCAAGTTGCCCGGCGCCGATTTCCGTGCCGGTAATAACGTAAGTTGCCCGCCTGAGATGGCGGGCATGGGTGACCTCGCGAAAATCCCAGCGCCCGTGCGCGGAGACTTCGGGAAACCAGGGATGGGTGCGGTGCTGAATGTCCCAGACAGTGGCGATGTAAGGTATATCCGGTGTTTCATATACTCCGCCACCGACAAACCAGATCAGTTCTACCCGTTGCTGCCTGGCCAGGCGTTCGAGGGCGCCCGGTTTCCGGTACAGGAACGCCAGCAAAGGCGAATAGTGTTTCACCGCCATCATGGCCCTGTTCAGGAAACTTCTTCTCGGCAGGGCGCAGAATTCAATGTTGGCGGACGTCTTGGCAACCGCCTTGAAAGCTGGGATAGCGTCCGCATCGCAGAAAATCACGAATTGATGTTCAGCTGTCGCGACACCCGATTTCAGGAACGTCTGCAGTACCTGGGAAACGAAGGTAAACCCTCCGCCAACCTCCGGAACGTAGTCGCCAAGACAGACGCCGATACGCATATTCTTCCTAGTTCCTGCCGCAACGGGTTTGCTGCGCTTCAAGAATGGCCTGTGCCACTGTCCGTATCGTCTGCTCATCCAGCGTGTAGGTTGAAGGAATGTACATGCCGCACGTCCACAGCATATCCGCGACCGGGCAGGGAATGTCGCGGAATCCGTCCATCTCGGACAGGCAGGGCTGCTGGTTCATCGGACAGAAGAAGGTTCTGCTGTCTATGCCTTTGCCGCGCAGGTAGGCTGCCAATTCGTCACGGCTGGAACCGAATTCGGGTGTGACAACGATCCCATACATCCAGTAAACGTTATAGGCCCACTCCTTTTCCGCAGGCAGCTTCAGACCCGGAATATCCTTGAGATGAAGCGAGTAAGCGGCAGCGACGCGGCGTTTTTCGGCAATCACATGTTCAATTTTGTGCAACTGCGCCAGACCCATGGCAGCCTGATAACCCGTCATGCGGAAATTGTAGCCAGCCACTTCGTGACGGAACCTCGGGGTTGTGAAAGCCAGGTTGCGCAGCAAGCGCAGCTTTTCCACCAAGGCGGCATCATTGGTTACCACCATTCCGCCTTCGCCGGTCGTAATGACCTTGTTGGCATAAAAGCTGAAACAGCCCATGTCGCCAAATCCGCCGGTACGTTTGCCCCTTACTCCCGCGCCGTGAGACTCGGCGCAGTCTTCGATCACAACCAGATTGTGTTTCCTGGCTATCGGCATCAGTTTATCCATGTCGACGGGATGACCGAGCAGGTGCACGGGAATGATTGCGCGGGTTTTTGGCGTAATCAGGGATTCAATCAGGTCAACATCCAGATTCCAGGTTTCCGCCTCAGAATCCACCGGTACGGGGATCGCGTTGTTATGCAGCACCGCCAGGGCGGTGGCGATATTGGTGCTGCTGCTGACCAGCACCTCATCGCCCGGCTTGATGCCCGCGGCAGCCACGGCCAGATGCAGGGCCGTTGTGCCACTGGAGACCGCCACGCCATATTTGCAGCCGCAATAGGCGGCAAATTCATTTTCAAAAGCTTCCAGATAATGTCCGAACGTCCCGGACAATTCGCCGCGGCGCAGCGCATCCACGACGTTGGCGATTTCTTCCTCACCGATAATGGGCTCGAATACCGGGATCATTGGCTCGCCCCCATTTCAACCTTGTCGAATTCAACACCAAGGAAGGGGCCCTGTTTGACACTGATGCACTGCATGTCTTCGATCACCCGGATGGCATGCACGCCATGAATCAGCACAATAGCATCGCCGCTTTTCAGCGTTACCGTACGCAACAAATTCTTGTCATCACCATACAAGTCAACCGCAACCACGCCGCGCTGCACCACAAACATTTGCTGCAGGTCATCTATCGTCCGGGTAAAGGGACGGTGATAGTGCGGCGCCTCGACAAAACCGGCCTCGTGCGCGAGCAAACCAAACTGAAATGAAGATTCCGGCGGCGAGAAAAATGTGGTTTTCTCAACCCGAACGTCCGACCAGATCACTTCGGCATATCGAGTACCGTTAAACTCTATGACTTCTATACCCATTGTCTTTCCTTTAGAAATTGACTGTCACTGCATGATTTCGGAGAGGGGGATCACTTTTCCGCTCAGGGCATCGTAGACCGGCATGGCGCGAATTTCCTCTAGGCGTTTTTTCCCGGTCAGGAAAGTAAGCTGTCCGTCGACATCGCGCGATTCCTTGAACTTGGACTCCACATAGGCCACTTCGGGCGCCAGTTCCTTAAGCCCATTCAGGCGGTCCCGGCGCACAAAGAACGCGTTGTTGCCGGCGCTGTTGCTTCCCACCAGCGCATATCCCTTCCGCTCAGCAACCAGGCTCAGCGCCTTCAGGGAGGCGCCCCAATACAGGTGAGAATAGTGCGCCTTGCCACGCACAAAGCCCGGATCATAAGGGATGGTAACGGCATGATCCGGTCCGAATACGCTGTTGTATTCCGCCACTACGATGACCGGATTGACCACATTGATGCGGTCCCACACCCAGTAGTCGTTGCCGTCAATATCGACCGAGAGCAGTCCGATCTCGCCCCGAAAGCCGTTGTCGCCAATCAGCTGATTGATATTGTCCGCGTCAATGAAAGCCGCAATGGCCGTCAACCCGTTTCGCCAGTAAATCGAGCTTTCTCGCACCCGGGCAATGCTGGCCGGACTGCCATCAATGACCAGCCCGCTCCAGTTATCGTTGATCAGCAAAAACCGGGTATTGGCCTCCTCGTAGGTTTCCACGCCAAATTCCACAAAAGTGCGCAATTCCGGACCGATCCCGGTTCGGCGAATCAGATATTGAAGTATGCCGTCTTCGCCAAACTGCGAAAACACCTTGAACTCCGCTTCCTGAATGTCTGACAAATCGCCGCGCGCGGCGATTTGGTGAATCAGCGTTTTTGCAGCCAGTATCTTGGCTTCGGCAACCTGATCCGGCAATTTGAAAAAACTCCTGCCGTACCCCTTCAGCCAGCGGCGCAGCTGTGTCAATAAGTGCATTCGACAACCCTTTCCATAATATATCCCTTGAACGCGACCGGACTGAACAAATCACCCAGCGTACCATCCACCGCATCGAACTCCGCCAGGGTGCGATATTCGCTCCCCGGCGCATTCAACAGGCTGCCCCGTGCAAACAGGCGTATCGGGTAGCTTGAAGACGATATGCGTTTCGGTACGGTCTGCAAAGCAATGATGTCATGGTTTGCAGATACAAACGGGGTCCGGTCGACAATAATCGTGTGCACCTTCATTTTGCCTGCCTGCCGGAGAATGTCCCAGGGATCGGGAACATACTGCAACACGCCGGAGAAGATAATTGCATTGGGCGCAATGGCTGCACAGGCATCATCTATGGAATCCGCAAATGTTAATACCCCGTTTGAAAACGCCTCGCGGCCTTTCCTGACGAATTGCGGCTGTTCCACCACGCACCATTTTACCTCCGGCAAGTCAGCGAAAAAGTTTCGGCACTGATTATAGGTACTCCCCAGTGCCCCCCCAAAATCCACAACGGACAAACGGCCTCCATGTTTCGCGGCCACCCGCAGCAAGCCTGCAATCAGCGGGTAGGGATACTGTGGCTCGGTAAACAACACGCTGTCCCGTTCATACGCCGCTTCGCCGTTGGTAACCTTGCGGGTCGCTTCCGCTACTTTGTCCAGAATTTCCGGGGCATCGTATCCTTTTGCTTGCGCCGCCGCCTGCTCCCATGTGGCAAACTTGCCGGAAAAACGCACTCCGTATCCAAGCCGCGAGCGGAGCAATCGCAATAATCCCGGCGGCATCCAGTCCCGTGCCAATGTCACCCATTTGGTCCTCATTTCACCGCGTCCTCCAGGCGAACTCGCTCAAATTCATCCAGCATGCCACCGTGAGTCGCGTTGTAAATCCGCGCACCATTAGCTTGGGCAATTCTCTTGATTGCACGGTATTGCTCCCATACTTTGTTGACCGCGGGCAATTCGTCCCATAGCGTTGTTAACAACCTGCCATCACTGGCTAGCGTGCTATCCGCCGTGGTCACGCCATTTCCGTAAAAATACCGGTATTCCTTTTTTACAAACCAATCGTGATCCACCCCAAGCAAATATATCTCCCGAAAACCCATATAGAGGGCAATCATCAGCACCATAATTGGGACGGTCTGCACCCTCGGGATAATACCGGTCAACTCGGGAACGGCATTGCCGGACGGAAATTGATTTTTTCCCATACACACAAAATGTGTTTCTCTCTTTGAAAAAAGCCGGTGTTTCTGCACCAAACCCCATTCCTGATGATCCAGAATGATTGTGGCATCTCCGATTGATTGATCCATTTCTTTAAACCATTCAACTGTATTTTCAGGCGACAAATTACTGTAGGAAACCTGTGGTACACAATGATATTTGGGACTGATAGATAAATAATCCGGGTGCCGATACCCGTTCGACACACTAAATACAGTTTCGCCACGCAGTAGCCGGATATCCTGTTCGTTCACAGAGGGTCCGTTGCACATGATAAAGCAACGCTCACCGGCATGCCGGTCGTGCAATTGGCCGTTGGAGCGCAATACATCAAGGTGGCTCAAATAAAAAACCAGCGCCGACGGTTTGTAATAAGTCAGCAGGCGAAAGATGGCTGGCGGCAACAACCAGTCTGACGTTCTCAAAATATGTTTACGCATCGTCGTTATTCTCTCAATTCTCTTACAACCAGCGCACGGCCCAGTAGATCACAACAGATCCCGCCGTCAGTGAAAACACAAGCATCGCCCGCAACCAGAGTCTCACCGGAACATCCAGCACTATTGGCGCAACCAGGTACATGGCCAACGTGTACACCATCAACCCGATGAATTGGCCGATTGCGGCCCCTCTGGTGTCACTGCCGAAGTATGCCGCAACGAACCATGCCGTTGCCAGACCAAGCAGTATCAGAAAAATATAGGGGATGAAACGGCGCGCGCCAATCAGGCAATTTCCCCAGAGGATAAAAAATGGATAAAAGATCACGCCGGACAGCAGGCTAACCTGCATGCCGGAGTCCAGATGGTATGCAGGGAAAAATATCCTGAACAATGTTGGCGAAATTTCAGCGACAACAATTGTCCCGAGCAATGTCCACGGTGCAACTTGCTCAGCCACTCGATGCACATAGCGCATGGCGTCCTCCGCTCCCTGGCCAAAACGCCGAAGTGTTTCCACGCTCACCGGCAGGAATGCCGAAATGATCAACGCCGCAACAGACTGATAAGCAGAAGCGGCAATCCCGTACTCCGCGATGCTGTCATGCGAATAGTGCGTGCTCGCGTATAAGCGCCCCACATTCAGCAGTTGTAGCCACAACACCGCAATTCCGCAGCGCGTCAATCCCTCCGCCACGTTGGCGCGCACAAGCGGCCAATCGATGAAACTCAGCAGCCTGATCGACCGGTCGCGCGCGTAGACGAGCAAAATGGCAGCTGCCAGCAGCGTTCCAGTAAACCAGCCCGAAATTCCCCACAAATAAACAAGGGGCAGTATTCCGACTGCCAGCACGGCACGCATCATGACCATCCGCTGGTAGGAAAGAAAGTCTCCCAGCGAAGACACCCGGTTCACATAAAAGGAAGTCAGAAAAGTCAGCGGTGCAACCGGAAACAGCAATACTGCGTGCAAGACAGAATGAAACTTCGCGAAATAGCCAATTGAAACAAAAACCGCAAACAGCAACGAGGTTAACAGTCCGAAGCTGCATACGGTATGGTCCCAGTGGCTTATCGTCTCGATTTCACCGCGGCTCGACATCGCCGGTACGACGCGGCTGTAAACATAACTCAACCCCAAATCGGCCAGCGCGATAAATGACAGCAGCACGGCGACAAAAACCGTTTCCGCAAATGCGCCTGAAGCCAGCACATTCGGCAGAATCAGCAGCGTCGCACCGGCGCACGCCTGTTGTACGATATTGGCAACAAGTGCTTGGCGGCTGCTCACAAAACTCATCTGCCGATTTCCACAGTTGAGGGAACGGGAGGCCGCGCCTTGAATTGGGCGACGGTCATTCCATGAAACTGATGCTTGTATTTGCCAAACAGTTTGCGCGCCAGCTCATGCGAGGGCTTTTCGACGTATTTGTAGACCAGATAGCACAGCCACAATATGATCGGGATGGTTATCCACAGATAGTTCTGGATCCTTAGAAAACCTGAGAGAAAGAACAACTTGGTGATACAAGTTAGCCAGAGGATATGAAACAGATAAATCGAGTAGCTCCACTTGCCGACACGCTCAAAAATTGAACCCGCATTTTTCCGCGAATTGATTTCAGCGTATAGCCAGAAGTACACCAGCAAGGCAAAAGTATTCATGGTCAGGTAGTAGCCAACCGGTGTATTCAGCGTCAGCCAGTACAGACATGAAGCAGTCAAAGCGACTGACGCCCTCCAGCAAATGATGCCGAGCTTCCCGCATTGCCTGGGAGCAGGTTCACTGGATACGCGATTTGCCAGCAAACAACCCAGTAACCAGCTCGGCAGCGCGATCAGCCAGTTCAGCCAGGGACCGTATACAGTCGCGTTGCCATACTGGTCAGAGCCGAGAAAGGCAACAGCCGCAATTGACACCACAAATGCCACAGCAAACTGCACCCCAAAAGATACTTTGCGGGATAACAGAAGAAAAAACGGATACAGCGAGTAATACCACAACTCGCACACAATGCTCCAAAGAATGAAGCCATCAATGAAATTATAATTTGGTGTATCAAAAAAATAATCTAGTCCATACAAATGCAGAAGCTTTGCTAGTAGTAGCGCGGATAGCGCCGGTATCATGATTCGTGTCCAGCGTGCCACCGTAAACGCGACCACGGGAAGAGGGCGCCGGGTATAGGGATAGTGGATACAGAATCCGGACACCACAAAAAATACGATGACAGCGGGATGCCCCGTAAATATGTATTTCGAAAGATTGGCCAGTTCCTGATTCACACCCAGCCCATGCAGTATATTCGGCAGCCTTGGATCCAGAATGTGGGCAAACATGACGGATAGCGCCGCAAATGCACGCACCGTATCCAGGCCCAGAAGATGAGCCTGCTTTACCGCGACATGGTTATCCGGCAAGGATGTTGAGGCGGTCAAGTTTCCAGCCACTTCACCACCTCGAATACCTCCGCATATTTCACGCCGATGCGTTGTCCCGCATTCTCGGCCTCATTCTTGAAAAAGCCGATCCATTTTTCACCGGTGCGATCCACTTCAGTGACATGCGCGCGAATTGCACGCTCCTTGGTCGCCCAGAATTCTGTAATGTCAAAATAGAAATTGCCCCGGAATTCCAGCGTGGAGTGATACCAGTTGCTGCGATACATCAGCAATCTGGGGACATGGCGGCAGCTATGCAGGGATGCCTTGGCTACAGCCTGATGGTCGTGGTGGATATCTCCCGTCCAGTGGGCATAGACCAGGTCAATCTTTTTTTCCTGAACGATCTTGAGAATTTCTATGTTCAACGAGTCCACAAACTCCACTTCGAGCGTCTTGAAATTGCCGCACAGCATTTCCTTGATGCCCAGCACAGCCATTGCATTGCGCGCCTCATCAAGCGCGGACTCGTTGCTGCGCACGGCTTGGTTGTACTGATTCGAAAAACCGGAGACAGTCGCGACAAATACATAGACGTTATCACCCTGGTGAACATGGCGTGCCAGCGCTCCCCCGCAGCCAAGTTCTACATCATCAAAATGCGCACCGATTGCCAATACATTCATCTGCCTCTCCTCATTATTTCTTCCGTCAACAGCATTTAAAGTCAGCTTCGGTCTGCCAGCGTCATCAATTCCCGGCACACGCGATTTGCTCCATCCATATCCACCGCATTCAGGGCTGCCTCACTCATGCCTGCAATATCCAGATGCCCTTCCAGCGCACTCAAATCAATATTTTCATGCGAACCGGCAAACACCGAACACCCCAATGCCTGCAAATGAAGGCAGTGCGCCACTTCCCACGCCTCATTTGCCACGGTAACCGTTGGCAACCCGGCCGCCGCAGCTTCGAATGCCGTCAACCCACCCCCGGTGATTGCCAAATCATGGCTGGCAAATTCTGCGGCGAGTGAAGGCACGGATCTTTTAACTGTAAAACTGCCTTCCGGTACTTTTGCCAATGCTTTTTCATGGCTGAATCCGGGCCCCAGAATCAGGGTCGCATGCTGCTGTCGAACATTCAGCCATTGCGCCACCTTCACGGTCACGCCGTAGGTATCGCTGCCTCCCAGACTGACGACCAGGCTCTTGCATTCGGTACGTTTCCGGCGGAAGCGAGCGATCTCCGGCGGCAATATCAGGTATTCCAACCCCGTCAGCACTTTTGCACCCTGTGGCGTTTCTCTGCGCACACCGGACAGCGCAGTCACATTGATATCCGACAAAGCTGCTCCGCTGCCAAGGTCGTCGAATGTCACCAGTCGCAAGCCCAGCTCCCTGATTCGAGCGGCATGATCGGCATCCGTCTGCAACCGGTCGTTTACCCAGACTGTGGCGCCATGGAGCAACGCGGGTCCGGCTTCCCAGTTGGACTGCGCGAGGGCCTGGTCTGTCAGGACTTCAAATTGAACGCCCGCCTTCTCCAGCCATTCACTGGACGGCAGATGCTCGCCCATCAACACGATTGTCGCGTCCATCCCGTTCTGGCGTAGCGCACCATGCAGGTTGATCATGCGGAACAGGTGTCCCATGCCCATTGCATGGGATGATTTCACACAGAGGATGAACATCGCTTGATCAGTGCCTCCGTGCCAATATGCACTGCTGCGCCATTGCCCAGGCAGCCGGCAATACGCCGGTAGTCTTCCTGCGTATCAATGGTCAGGCGCAGATCAGGCGCATGCTTACCTGGTGCCACCTCCAGTTTCATGATGCGGAAACGTGCAGGCTGCTCGATAATGAATTCGTTCACGTGCTCACGATGATGTGCGGCGCGTCCTTCGCGCCAGGATTCTTGCAGCGCCTCAAACCTGAATATTTCCGCGCCCACACCGACAGGCAGTTCGCCAAAACTGTGTGTGTAGTCCGCTGCCGAGGCCAGATGCAATGCCACCAGTTGCTGTAATGCCTCTGTGTCCGGACAGGGGTTGTCTCCCGTCAAACGTATCACGTGCGAAAAACCGCAGGCCACGGCACACTGATAATAACGATCCAGCACATCCTGCTCACTGCCGCGGAAACATCGCACCTCCATCTGTTCGCACTGGCGGGAGATGGCATCATCCTGTGCCTGATCGCTGGTCGCTATCACCAATGGCCAAGGCATATCCCGCAGACGTAGAACTATCCAGCCCAGCAGTGTAGTGCTGCCCAGCGGCAGCAGAACCTTGCCCGGCAACCGCGTCGATCCCATGCGCGCCTGCAGCACAATGCCGATCTGTTTTTCCGCAGCCTCAGTCATTCAGGGTTGACCTTAATATGCCTGCCGCATCGTGTCCGCAATTGAAGAGCACGTCGAGGCACGAAAGCATGGGCTCGAAATCGCCGTGCAGTTGCGGATAGACCGGGTGGCTGAAATCCTGCCACCTTACGCGCACCCCGGCTGACCGGAACATTTCCTCGTCCAGATAATCCCGTGAGCCCGTCCCGGTCAAATAGGTGTCACCCTGTTTGGCCTGCACCAGTTCCAGCAAACGGGCGCTGCTTGTTGCATCGATTTTGTAATCCGAGGCGCGAGTGATCGGTATTGCGATATCGAAATATTCCAGTGCCAGATCGAGAAGCGCACAATTCAAGTCGATCATGAGCCGATGGCCGGCACGGTAGATCTTCTCTACTTGCGGGAACAGCATGGCAAAGCAGGGCGCTTTGCCATAACACTCGCGGAGCAAATTGAGATTGTCCTCAATCCATTTTGGATCATCGGACAATTCCACTTCGTTTATGCGCTGATGGTACTCACCCTTGCGAAGCGCAAGCGTAAGCCAGACCGGGCCGTTTCGCCCCTTGATGCGGTCGCGATGCTGCCACCCCCGGCGAATGAATTGAACATCATCGAGCAGGATGAAATGCTGCGACATCAGCAGGCGCTGAAAAAAACCCAGGTAGGGCGCGAAATCCGGTTGGTGGATGCAGATCGTGGTCATCCGGGCATCCTCTCCTAGAGCATATCCCAATGGATTAGCGTGCCCGCAGGAATAAACACTTTTGCAACCCGTCCCAATACCAGCGGCAGGTGATGCGGATGAATGCCTTCGGACGGACGGCGAATGGCGATATGCTGCTCCGCAATCACCGTACCCGCAGGAATGTCCACGGCAGCAAATAATGACTTTCGCGCAGCCTGCCGCCATTTCTGCTCCGTGGGCAGAATGCGTTTGATGCCGTCCCCAAGCGCTTTCGACACCAGCTTGACGCGTTCCACCAGGCGACCGAACTGGACGGGATCGAGTGATGCCTCGTGATCCGGGAGCTTGAGGGCATGATCGAGCGTGAAATGTTTTTCGATCACTACCGCGCCCAGTTGCGTCGCCAGAATACTGGTGAATTCATCCTGCGTATGATCGGAGAGACCAACCGGCAAACCGAAAGTCTTTTGCAGGGTTTCAATCACTTTCAGATTGGCGTCTTCCGGTCTGGATGGATACGACACCACGCAGTGCAATAGCACCAGGTCGCGGTTGCCCGTTGCCAGCACCGTTTCAACCGCTGCCTCGATTTCACCCAGCGTACACATACCGGTAGAAACCAGCATCGGCCTGCCCTTTTCCGCAATCGTGCGCAGAAACGGCAAATTGGTCAAATCGTCCGACCCGGTTTTATAGAACGGCAAGTCGTAATTCTCCAGCAAATCCAGATCGCTGGAATGACTGGGGGTGGAAATCCACTGGATGCCAAGTTCCTTGCATAACGCATTCAGCACATCGTGGTCTTCTTTACTGAGCTCGTATGCCTTGAAGAAATCGAACTGCGCTACGCGGCTGCCATCTTCAAACGTAAAGTAGCTGCCCGGCGTTGCGATGGTCTCCGCCCGGTAAGTTTGAAACTTGACCATGTCCACGCCGCATCCGGCAGCCGAACGCACCATTTCCTTGACGACTTCCATGCCGCCATAATTGGCCCCGATTTCTGCGATGATCAGCGGGTATCCGCGCACCCGGCACGCTTCAAGCAGACTGTTTGGCATCTTGTTTCCTTTCTTGCCAGCGATGCATGATGACTTCTCCACCTGCCAGCAGAAAATTGTTCCTTATATAGAAGTTGAAGCCGCGAACATTGCTGGCCATCACGCTGGTACCCAGTTTCAGGTGCCGTTCCTGCGCAAGTTCCCCGGCATTCCTCAACAGCGCCCCGCCGAGCCCGTTGCCCTGATGTGCCGGATGCACGGCAACCATAAATAGATCGAGGCAATCCGGACGCATCAAACAGGAAATGAAGCCTGCCAGATGATTGTTGGCATCCACCGCACAAATAACGGTGTCGGCAAATTCAGAACAATGTTCGTAAATCAGGCGGTCCCAGAAATCCGCGGGCAATCTTTCACGGCATGCGGTGTCCAGCATCAGGCGGCTGTCTTCAATGTGAAAACCGCCGATCTGAAAATCTGGCACACAATGACTGACCCGGCGAATCTGCCAGCGCGGGTCGTCGCTGTGCTGCACGCGGCCCGAGTCGGCCACCAGGCTCAAATCGAGCCCGATGTAGCGGAAGCCGCAGGTCTGCAATTTAGCGATGGTTTTCTGATCGTGTTGCGGTACGCGAGCAAACACGAGGCCGTACTCTGTCAGAGTCGGATCCGAGCTTTCGATTGAAAAATCCGCCAGCCTGCCAACCGGCAAACCAAGCTGTCGGCTGTCCCAGGGCATGGGATGGATTACAGGCACGCTTGCAATCCTTCCACCACCAGGTCCATCTGTGCGTCAGAAAGCGACGGGAACAGCGGCAAGGTCAGGATCGATGGTGCGATCCGGTCGGTAACCGGCACATCGGCAATCGCTCCCGCATAGGCCGAGAACATATGAATCGGCCGATAATGCATACTGCACTGTATGCCGAGATCCGCCATGCGTCGCAATGCGTTGTTGCGCACTTCCTCGTCGCCCGGCAGCAATACCGGAAAAATATGATAGCTGGAATCGGTGTTGCGTCCTGCAAAGGGCACGCGCACGCGGGGCAATTTTTCCGCGATCAGGTGGCGATAACGCTCGACGCGCTCTTTGCGTCGCGCGTTGAATACCGGCAGTTTGCGCAGCTGCTCGATGCCGATAGCCGCGCGTATTTCGTCCAGACGATAGTTGTAGCCAAGCTCGGCAACATCGTAACCGTATGCGTGGCCCTTGAAGCGCTGATAGGTGGAGGCGGTGATGCCATGCGAACGCAGGATTCGGAAACGTTCAATCAATTGCGGGTTGCGACTGACAACCATGCCGCCTTCGCCGGTAGTCATGTTCTTGTTGCTGAAGAAACTGAAGCAGCCGGTATCTCCAAATGTGCCGAGAGGCTTGCCTTGCCAGGTACCCAAAGGCGCGTGCGAACAATCCTCGATCAACAGGAGGCCGTGTTTTTTCGCGAGGCTGGTAAACAGCGTCATATCGCAGGCGTATCCCGCGAAATGCACCACCATGACCGCTCGGGTACGCGGTGTAATTTTAGCCTCGACATCGGCGGGCGAAACGTTCCAGTCCAGCTCGCTGGTCACATCGGCAAATACGGGCGTTGCACCGACATAGCGTATGGCGTTGGCGCAAGCCACAAAGGTCAGCGAAGGAACGATCACCTCATCGCCCGGCCCAACCCCAAGGGCCTGCAAGGATAAATGCAGGGCCGCGGTTGCGCTGGAAACTGCGACAGACTGAGTCTCGCCATCCATTGTGGCCGAGAAAGCTGCTTCAAACTCGGCAATCCTGGGGCCGGCGGTCAGCCAGTTTGAATTGATGACGTTAAGTACCGCCAGTTTTTCTTCATCACCAAGAACAAGATCAAAAAAAGGAACCTTCCAGCTCATACCTTGATTCCCCCTCGTTTGAATTTGTCGGGGGTATTCAGCTCGATGACTTTTTGCGTACCGGACAGGTATTTCTCGGCGGTTACCGTGCGTTCTCCAACAACCACCTCGGCATCATAGGTCTTCAGAGGCAAATAACACTCGGCACAGGCATCAAGCTCCGCAGCACCCGCGCAGCGCTTGTGAATCTCGCGGACCCGCGTCATTTCCGCACCATGCCAGATTTCATGGATGCTTTGCCTGTTTGCGTCGCCGACAATGGTTTTGCCTTCCTCATCGTTGGCACACATCATGCACAAGCCGTCGGCCCCCACGACCAGCCGCTGGTAGATTTGCGGACAGGAAAAATTCTCTATTTTGGGCAGATTGCGCTTGCTCTGCATGAAGTCAATCAGCGGATTTGCGCTCACCATGTCAGTGATCGGTGCAAATACATTGTAGAAAGCCTGCGGATCCTGCTCGATCGCGGGAAGGATGCTTTGGATCTTGATGACAGGTTTGACCCGTCCCGCTTCTTTTTTGATTCTGGCATAGGCGGCAATTTTCTCGACCGCGATATCGTATTTGGCAGGACGGCGTATTTGTTCATAAGTCTCACCCAGACCATCGAAGGAAATGGTGATCCAGTCGATGCCCGCTTCCATCATTTGCCTGAACATTTCTTCGTCCAGGCGCAGGCCGTTGGTCAATGTTGAAACTTCCTTGATGCCTTTCTGCTTGGCATAGCGGACGCAATCAACAATGCGCTTGTGCAAGAATGATTCGCCCCTGAAACTCAGTCGAATGGAATACACGCCACCGGCCGCGCATTCATCCACAAGTTTGGTGAACAGCTCATAATCCATCAGCTTTGTATTCACCTTTTTCTTGAATTCGTCCGAAATCGTGTAGCACATCGGGCAATGCAGATTGCAAACCGATGCCAGTTCAATATCCACGTGCAGGGGATAGTCAGAGACATGCTGGTCTTTTGCATACTCTGTCCACAGCTTGCGGTTTTCCTTGTAATCCGCTTCCACACCATAACCACGGTTTGCCTCGAACTGCGCCTCGCGTTCCGGCGTCTCCAGAGTAAACTGTCCCTTGTTGATCGGAATAAACGGCTTTTGCTGTTCGTTCATGCTCATTATTCCTTCAAAAAACTACTTCTGGCTTTTTCAAACACTTCTATCGCAGCGGCGTAATCATCAGGCCTGCCTATATCCAGCCAGTAGCCGCCGAATTCACGTACGGTTGCCGGTTGTTTGGCCGCAATCAAGTCAAGCATCAGATTGTCAAAACCATAGCTCTTGCCTTCCGGTATGAACTCAATGATGCGGCGGCTCACCATATACACACCCATGCTCACCAGATAGCTGGATTTTGGTTTTTCCCTGAACCCGGACAGAAATCCTTCAGCGTCTTTTTCCAGTACGCCGTAATCGATATGCTGTTCCCGCACATAAGAAGAAATGGTGAAGATGTTGTTCCTGATCACATGCTCCTCATACAAATCCGAGAAATTGAGGTCGGTCAGGACATCGCCATTCATGACCAGGAAATTTTCCGGAAGATCCTTTATCAGGCGCAGTGGCGCCATGGTACTGAGCGGCTTGTCTTCCAAGGAGTAATCTATCCTGATGCCCCATTTCGTCCCGTCCTGAAAAAACGCCCTGATGATCTCGGCCTGGTGATTAACCGCCAGGGTGACATGATCAAAACCGTGCTGCACCAGTTGACGGATGATGACTTCCAGAATGGGAAACTCGCCAATGGGCATCAGCGGTTTCGGCAATACGACGGTGTACGGGCGCAACCGCGTTCCTTTTCCACCGGCAAGTATGACGGCGCGTTTAGACATTATAGATATCCGCCTTGTAGCCGCGCAGGTTGCCCGGCTGGGCAAACCATTCGGCAGTTTCCGCCAGGCCGCGCTTGAACCCTTCGCGTCCGCCATAAGCCGGTTGCCAGCCAAATATTTGTTTGGCCTTGGTGTTGTCCGCCCACAAGCGCTCAACCTCGGAGTTTTCAGGGCGCAGGCGCGCTTCGTCCGTGATGATCTCGATTTCCGTGTTCATCGCTTCTGCAATCAACTGTGCTGTGTCCCCGACCGAAATTTCAAAATTGCTGCCAAAGTTGACGACCTCGCCCACGCCCTTGTCCGAATTCAGTGCGGCGATGAATCCCGCAACCGTGTCGAGTACAAAGTTGAAGTCCCGCGTGGGCGAGACCGCACCAAGCTTGATCTGGCGCTTGCCATTGGCAATCTGCGTGATGATGGTGGGGATCACGGCACGCGCAGACTGGCGCGGACCATAGGTGTTGAAGGGACGCGCAATGACGACCGGCAATTTGAATGATGCATAGAAGGAATAGGCCAACTGGTCTGCGGCGATCTTGGTCGCCGAGTACGGAGATTGGCCCTGCAACGGGTGTTCTTCGGTAATCGGCACAAAACGCGCTGTGCCATAAACCTCGCTGGTCGAGGTATGAATCACCCTTTGCACGCCGAGTTCGCGTGCAGCCTGCAGCACATTCAGCGTGCCTTTGACATTGGTGTCGACGTAAGTGTCGGGTGAATGGTAGGAATAGGGAATGGCAATCAGCGCAGCCAGATGCAGCACCGCATCGCAGCCCTTCATCGCTTCCTTCACCCCGTGCGGATCACGGATGTCGCCGGCAAACACTTCAAACTTGCCCTTTACCTCGGGTGCGCAATGGTCCAGCCAACCCCAAGAGTTGAAGGAGTTGTACAACACAAAAGCGCGGACTTTATGGCCCTGGCGCACCAAGGCTTCGGTCAGGTGCGAGCCGATGAATCCGTCCGCACCGGTGATCAGAATGGTTTTTGTTTGCATCTTCCGGTACCTGGCAAGTCAATATCCTGAAGATTCATGTTTGCTTCTCCAGGTACGATTGATAAGCATTGGATATCCCCGTGTGCAAATCGGTTGTAGCAGTCCAGCCCATGCGTTTCATACGCGAAACATCCATCACCTTGCGCATCGTGCCGTCGGGTTTGCTGGTATCGAAAGTGAGGCTGCCTTTGAACCCGACGATTTCTGCGACCAGTTCCGCCAGTTCCCGTATGGTCAAGTCTTCGCCGCACCCGATATTGACTAGCGGCGGTTGTTCGTTATTGAAAAGACCGGCAAGTTTGTCCTGTGGCTGTGATAGCAGAAACAGGCATGCATCGGCCATGTCCTCGCTGTATAGGAATTCCCGCCTGGGTGTGCCGGTGCCCCATACCACCACCTCCTTGTCGCCCCGCTGTTTCGCTTCATGCATCTTGCGAATGAGCGCCGGTGTTACGTGCGAGTTGTTAAGGTCATAGTTATCGTTGGGCCCGTACAGATTGGTCGGCATGACCGCCATGTACTGGGTGCCGTATTGGCGGTTATACGACCAGCACATTTCAACGCCGGCAATTTTGGCCAGCGCATAAGGACGATTGGTGGGTTCCAGCGGCCCGGTCAGCAAGCAATCTTCCTTCATGGGTTGCGGGGCCTGCTTGGGATAGATGCAGCTTGATCCCAGAAACAGCAGCCGGTTGACGCTGTTCTGCCAGGCGCTGTGTATTACGTTGGTCTGGATCACGAGATTGTCGTGGATAAACTCTGCCGGGTAAGTATTGTTGGCGAGGATGCCCCCCACTTTGGCGGCAGCCAGAAGCACGTATTCGGGGTTTTCTTTGGCGAAGAAAGCCTGCACGGCAGTTTGGTTGCGCAACTCGAGCTCGGCTCGGGTGCGCAATACAAGGTTGTTATAACCCTTGGCCCTGAGACATCCCACGAGTGCGGAACCGACCAGGCCCCGATGACCGGCAATATAGATTTTTGCGTCTTTGTTCATATTATTCGTGGCAATTGAGCGTGGTATAGCCGTGCTTCTTCACCAACTCATCCCGCTCGGCTTCTTTGAGATCTTCGCGCACCATCTCGCTGACCAGTTCATCGAAGGTGATCTTTGGTGTCCAGCCAAGTTTGATTCTCGCCTTGCTGGCATCACCCAACAGGGTTTCGACTTCGGTGGGGCGGAAGTAACGCGGATCGACTGCCACGATGCATTTGCCTGCTGCGTCGTAGCCCTTTTCTTCCACGCCTTTGCCTTTCCAGGTAATGACGATGCCCAGTTCTTTGGCTGCCGCATTCACAAAGTCGCGCACGCTGTATTGCACGCCGGTTGCAATGACGAAATCTTCGGGCTTGTCCTGTTGCAACATCATCCATTGCATCTCGACGTAATCCTTGGCGTGTCCCCAGTCGCGCAGTGAATCCATGTTGCCGAGATAGAGACATTCCTGCAGCTCGAGTTTGATGCGCGCCAGTGCCCGAGTGATCTTGCGCGTGACGAAGGTTTCACCTCGTATCGGCGATTCATGGTTGAACAGAATGCCGTTGCAGGCATACATCCCGTAAGCCTCGCGGTAATTGACGGTAATCCAGTATGCGTAGAGTTTGGCCACCGCATAGGGACTGCGCGGATAGAACGGTGTGGTTTCCTTTTGCGGAGTTTCCTGTACCAGACCGAACAGTTCCGAGGTTGAGGCCTGGTAGAAACGCGTTTTTTTGCTCATGCCGAGTATGCGTATGGCTTCCAGAATTCGCAATGCACCCAGTGCGTCGGAGTTGGCTGTGTATTCCGGCTCCTCAAACGAAACGGCAACATGGCTTTGTGCCGCCAGGTTATAAATTTCGTCCGGTTGCACCTTCTGGATGATTTGCGTCAGGCTGGAAGAATCGGTCATGTCGCCGTGATGCAGGAAGAACGGGCTGCCCTTTTCATGCACGTCGTGGTACAGATGGTCGATGCGCGCGGTGTTGAACAGGGAGCTGCGGCGCTTGATGCCATGCACCTCGTAGCCTTTGTTCAGCAGCAGTTCGGCGAGGTAAGCCCCGTCCTGTCCGGTAATGCCTGTGATCAGCGCAATCTTCCGTTGCGCCGAGGACTGGGGACTGAGGACTGAGGACTGAGTGTTATGTTTGGTCATTTTTCGTCTCTTTGCTTTTGAACGGCGGCACGGAGTCCGCCAATAATGCGAGAAAGTTCGCCGGTACTGCCAATTACGATATCAAACGTTTCCTGATTTATATACCCAACATCTTGTGCTACATAAAGCTGAGAGCGCACTTCGGCACATGATGCTTTTGCCACCACAAGAAATTGATGAAATTCTCCACGCGAACCGCGTTCAAATCCTTCTGCAATATTCGACATCACAGATACTGCAGCCCTGCGTAACTGGTCGCGCAAACCAAAGTCCCTGGCAAATTCACCATGCATTGTGATTCGATAAATCTCTGACGTGAGTTGCCGCGCCTTTTGCCACGCAATTAAGTCCTCAAATCGTTCAACTTTCTGCCCCATCACTCAGTCCTTCAAATGAAGGACTGAGGACTGAGTAAAACCCACCCCACTGCCCTGCCTTTTCTCAGTCCTCAGTCCTCGAACCTCAGTCCTATTTTTATCTTCCGTAGTTATCTTCATAGCGTTGAATATCGTCCTCGCCCAGATATTCACCCACCTGTATTTCGACGATGTGCAGCGGCTCGTTTCCCAAATTCTCCAGTCGATGCATGGTACCGATGGGAATATAGGTACTCTGGTTCTTGTACACGGTGATGACGTCGTTGCCATTTGTCACTGTGGCCGTGCCGGAGACCACCACCCAGTGCTCGGATCGACGTTTATGACTTTGCAGGCTGAGCCGTGCGCCAGGTGCAACCTCGATGCGCTTGAGTTTGAAGCCTTCCGGATCTTCCTCCAGCACAGTATAGCTACCCCAAGGACGGTTTACTTTGGTGTGGTAAATATGTTCGGTCGCTCCGCGCTGTTGCAGCTCATCCACCACCTTGCGCACATCCTGTGTCTGGTCGCTTCTCGAGATCAGCACGGCATCGGCTGTTTCGATTACGCACACATCCTGCAGCCCGATGGCCGCGACCAGTCTTTTTTCAGCCCTGATCAGCGTGTTTTTGCAATCTACCTCAATGACGTTGCCCTGCAGTGCGTTGCCGTTTTCATCCTTGGGCGAAATTTCGTGTACGGCCTGCCAGCTGCCCACGTCGTTCCAGCCGATGTCGCAGGGAATGAGTGAAACCCGATCCGACTTTTCCAGTACGCCGTAGTCGATGGAGATGGAGGGCATGGCGGAAAAATGTTTTTCCACTGATTTCTGAAAGTCTGTTCCTGCCCGGCTTTCTGCAACAATGGTTTGCACAATCTGATATACCGCAGGCAAATATCGTTTCATCTCGTCAAGAATGACCGAGGCGCGCCATACGAACATGCCCGAGTTCCAGAAATAATTGCCTTCCCGCAGAAAGCGTTCGGCGGTGACATGATCGGGTTTCTCGGTAAAGCGCTCCACTTCCTGAACATTGTGCCGGGAATCTTTCGCGGCAGCTTTGCCCTTTGTTTTGATGTAGCCGAAGCCGGTATCGGGCCGGGTTGGCTGGATACCGAAGGTAACCAGTTTGCCGCCCTGTGCTTCCTTAATGGCGATATCCAGAAGTTCGCGGAACCCTGCTTCGTCCTTGATGACGTGATCGGAAGGCAGCACCACCATAACGGGATCGGCTCCGTCCTGCATCAGGTACGCTGCCGCCAGTGCAATGGCCGGTGCCGTGTTACGCCCGATGGGCTCAAACAGCGTGCGGTATGCCAGCAGAGCGTGGTATGCCTCACCCTTGGCATGCGATTCCTGCGTGACGACCAATACGTTCTTGGCATCTATTGTCGGCGACAGGCGATTGATCGTGGTTTGCAGCAGCGAACCGTCTCCCTCCAGCACCAGAAATTGTTTGGGCAGATGTTGCCGCGACAATGGCCACAGACGGCTACCGCTGCCGCCCGCCAGAATAACTGCGTGAACTTCACTCATGAGCTTTCTCCAATAATCCTTTTTGTTCCGCTTCGCGCTGCAATTCCTCGATCTCGGCGCGCAACCGCTCGTATTCCTGCACTTTGTATTTGAGGAACTGGACCGTCATGCGCGCCTTTTGCTCGACTCCGCTCGGCGTGAGCAGGTAGGCATAGGCCAGCTTGTTATCGCTGTTGCGGAAATTATTTATTTTGAGGCTGCCCTTGGCGACCAGCGCGTTGAGGCAGAAATTGATTTTTCCAAGACTGACGCCCAGCTTTTTCGCCAAATCCCTTTGCGAAAGTCCGGGGTTCTCTTCCAGGGTCTTGAGAAGACCGTAATGAGTGGTTTCGTCGAGCATCTATGGTGTGTTCAGTTCGTGAACGGTGCGCATTACAGCAGGCCTGGATACTCAGTGTCAAGCATTCAAGCGGTCGGTTTCGTTACAATGGCGCCGTCTTCCCTACCCTGAACCTCTGTGACCGACTCTTCTCCACATCATTTGCGTATTGCCGTCGTTCGCTTTTCCGCATTGGGTGATGTGGTGATGGTGGCGGCGGCCGTGCGCGCTTTGCAACTTAGTTTGCCTGCGGCGACCATCACCTGGATCACCAGTCCGCTGACTTTCGCCCTGTTGCATGACATGCCGGGTGTCCAGTTCGAGGTGAGGGAAAAACCGCGCTCTTTGGCGGATTATCTTGCCTTTTATCGTACCTTCCGCCACCGCCAATTCGATGTGGTTCTGGCCATGCAGGCCAACCTTCGCATCAATTTGCTTTATCCCGCACTGCGCGCCCCGGTCAAAATCGGCTTCGACCGCACCCGTGCCCGCGAAGGACAGTGGTTGTTCTGCAGTCGGCGCATTCCTTTTCGCGATACACATCTGGTGGACAGTTTTTTGTCTTTTGTCGAGACATTGACCGGCAAACCGGCTGCGGCAATCTGGGGCTTGCCATTGGAGCAGGGCGAAATCGATTGGGCGCGCAATCAATTGCAGGCTTTGCCCAAACCCTGGATTGCGATCCATCCCCACGCCAGCAAGGCCGAGCGCAACTGGTTGCCGGAGCGGTATGCAAAGGTTCTTGAAGAATCGGTTAGCCGCTGGCATTGCAGCGTGCTGTTAACCGGCGGCAATGACCCTGCCGAATTGGCGCTATGCGACAGCCTTGCGCAACTCGCACCCGGCCACACTTTGAACTTATGCGGGAAAACCACACCCAGGCAGCTTGCCGCTTTGTTAAGTCAGGTGGATATACTGATCGCACCGGATACCGGATCGGTGCATCTCGCCCGCGCGATGGACACGCCGGTGATTGGCCTCTACGCTGTCGCTTCTCCCGCATTGACCGGCCCTTACCGGCAAATGGAATATTGTGTGGATCGTTATCCGCAAGCCGTGGAAAAATTTCTGGGCAAGGACAGCACCCAACTCCCCTGGAACACGCGAGTGCATGATGCCAATGCAATGGCTCTGATTGAGGTTGCCGATGTTATGCAACAGCTGGAAATATTTTTTGGGCAGCCAATATGAAAAGGATCTTCGATTCACGTTTTGCCTACACCTTGCTGCTTTGGCTGCTGCTGCCCTACGCCTTTCTTCATTTGTGGTTAAGGTCGCGCAAGCAGCGCGAATACCTTGACCACATCGGCGAACGTTTTGGACGCTATCCCGTCAGCAGCGACAAACCCATCATCTGGCTGCACACCGTCTCCGTCGGCGAGACACGCGCAATCGTGACATTGGTGCGCAACTTGCGTGAATGCTATCCCGCCTACCAGATTCTGCTCACCCATACGACGCCAACCGGACGTGCTGCCAGCGAGCAGCTGTTTGGTGACGATGTCATGCGTGTGTACCTGCCTTACGATTATCCGTTTGCAGTGCAGCGTTTTTTGCGGCACTTCCGCCCCACTGTTGGCGTGCTACTGGAAACCGAAATCTGGTACAACCTGATCCACGCCTGCCATGACAAGTTGATTCCCTTGCTGCTGCTCAATGCGCGTCTTTCCGAGAAATCCGCGCGCCGCTATGCCGGTTTCCCAGGACTGACGCGCAGCGGATTGCATGAGCTTTACCTTATGGCCGCGCAGACAGAAGATGACGCAATGCGTCTCGCCAGCCTCGCCAATCGCGCCGTACCCGTTATGGGTAATTTGAAATTCGATATTGAGCCGCCTCCCCCCATGCTGGAATTGGGAAAGCTGTTACGTGCGCGTTTTGGAGAGCACCGCCCGGTATTCCTTGCTGCCAGTACCCGCGAGGGCGAGGAAGCCCTGTTGCTGCAAGCCCTGCAGCACGCCGATATCGAGGACTTGCTCGTCGTGATTGTTCCCCGTCACCCGCAGCGCTTCGACGAAGTTGCCGCCCTTATCGGGAAGCGCGGCTTGCGCATGCAGCGGCGCAGTGCGAGCGAACCTGTTACTGCCGACACGCAAGTGTTACTGGGCGACAGCATGGGTGAGATGTTCGCTTACTACGTGGCATGTGATATCGCCTATATCGGCGGCAGTCTGCTCCCCTTCGGCGGGCAAAACCTGATTGAGGCTTGCGCAGTCGGTACGCCGGTACTGATCGGCCCGCATACTTTCAATTTCGGACAAGCCACAGAACAGGCTGTCGCCAAAGGTGCCGCCATTCAGGTCAGACATGCCCATGAGCTCGTGAACCAGTTGAACATCCTGTTTTATGACTCGTTACGACTGGAAAATATGGCGGAAGCCGGAAAATCCTTTGTCAGCAACAATTGTGGCGCCACTCAGCATGCGATGGCGCATATTGCCTTAGCGCTTAATCATTCTCTCTATAACAAAATGGTCTTAGTACGGTAAAATCCGCTTCATGAAAAAAATACTTGTCACCGGCGGTGCCGGATTCATTGGTTCTGCAGTCATCCGTCAATTCATCAACGATACCGATAACAGCGTTGTTAATGTCGACAAATTGACCTATGCAGGCAATCTTCAATCTCTGGAATCTGTATCGAACAATCCCAGATACCGCTTTGAACAGGTCGATATCTGCGATGCCGGCGAATTGGCGCGCGTATTTCGGGAACACCAGCCTGACGCCGTGATGCACCTTGCGGCCGAGTCGCATGTGGATCGCTCGATCAGCGGCCCGGCAACCTTCATCCAGACCAATATTGTTGGCACTTACACCCTGCTGGAGGCCGCGCGCACGCACTGGAACAGCCTGGATGCCCAGCGCAAGTCGGCTTTCCGCTTCCATCATATTTCAACCGATGAAGTGTATGGCAGCCTGGGCGACGCAGGTTTCTTTACCGAGGAAACCGCTTACGAACCCAACTCACCCTATTCCGCCAGCAAGGCTTCTTCCGACCATCTTGTGCGTGCATGGCACCATACTTACGGCTTCCCCGTGGTCACGACCAATTGCTCCAACAACTATGGACCGTATCATTTTCCCGAGAAGCTTATCCCGCTGGTCATTCTGAACGCAGTGAATGGCAAACCGTTACCCATCTACGGGAAAGGCGACAACATCCGCGACTGGCTCTATGTCGACGACCATGCCCGCGCATTGCGTGTAGTGCTGGAACGCGGCAAGCTGGGCGAGACCTACAACATCGGGGGCTGGAACGAGAAGACCAATCTGGAGGTCGTGCAATCCATCTGCACCATTCTGGACGACCTGCATCCGCAAGGCGCACCGCACAGCAAACTTATCACCTACGTGGCAGACCGGCCCGGCCACGACAAGCGCTACGCAATTGATGCAAACAAGATTGCCAATGACCTGGGTTGGAAGCCGCAGGAAAATTTCGAATCGGGTTTGCGTAAAACAGTTGAGTGGTACCTCGCCAACGACTCCTGGGTAAAAGGTGTCACCAGCGGCGAATATCAGAAATGGATGCAGCAGAACTACAGCGACAGGAAAACATCATGAAGGGAATCATTCTCGCCGGCGGCTCAGGCACGCGCCTCTACCCCATTACGCAAACGATTTCCAAGCAGTTGTTGCCGGTTTATGACAAGCCGATGATTTATCACCCGCTTACCACGCTGATGCTGGCTGGGATACGCGACATACTGATCATTTCCACGCCTCAGGATACGCCGCGCTTTGAGCAGCTTCTGGGCAACGGCGCACAGTGGGGAATGAATTTTTCCTACGCGGTACAGCCCTCTCCGGACGGACTGGCACAGGCCTTTATCATTGGTGAGTCTTTCATCGGCAATGACGCCTGCTCACTTGTGCTGGGCGACAACATATTCTATGGACACTCTTTCGACACGCTGTTGAAGCCGGCCGCCCAAAAGACTGAAGGTGGCACGGTGTTCGCTTACCACGTTCAGGATCCGGAACGTTATGGCGTGGTCGATTTTGATGATTCGGGCAAGGCGCTCAGCATCGAAGAGAAGCCAAAAAACCCAAAATCCAATTACGCCGTCACCGGTCTGTATTTCTATGACAACGACGTGGTACAGATTGCAAAATCAATCAAGCCCTCTGCACGCGGAGAACTGGAGATCACCACCGTCAACCAGATTTATCTTGATCGCGGCAAACTTGAAGTTCAGGTTATGGGTCGAGGCTATGCATGGCTGGATACCGGAACACACGAATCGCTGCTGGAAGCATCCATGTTCATTCAGACACTGGAAAAACGCCAGGGCCTGAAGATCGCCTGCCCTGAAGAAATCGCCTTCCGTATGGGTTACATCACTCCCGGGCAATTGGAAAAGCTTATTGTGCCGCTGGCCAAGAACGGCTATGGCCAGTATTTGCAGCGTCTGCTGCTGGAAGAGAGCCGTTGATGCAAGTAGTTGCAACTGCTATTCCCGATTTGTTCACCATTGAGCCCAGAGTGTTCGGCGATGACCGCGGATTCTTTTTTGAAAGCTTCAATCAGCGCCGTTTCACTGAATTGACGGGCATTACCGATTCTTTCGTTCAGGACAATCACTCCAAATCTGCGCGTAATGTTTTGCGCGGCTTGCACTACCAGATCCGCCAGCCACAGGGGAAATTGGTGCGAGTCGTTGCGGGCGAGGTTCTGGATATTGCGGTCGATCTTCGCAAGAGCTCGCCCAATTTCGGAAACTGGGTCGGTGTAAACCTGTCCGCCGAAAACAAAAAGATGCTGTGGATACCCAAAGGATTCGCGCACGGCTTCGTAGTACTGAGCGATTCTGCCGAATTTCTGTACAAGACTACGGACTACTGGGCGCCGGAACACGAGCGCAGCATCCTCTGGAACGATCCCGATCTGGCTATCGACTGGCAACTTGGCAACGCAACACCTTTGCTTTCTGCCAAGGATCAGGCCGGAAAGCTTCTTCGTGAGGCCGAGACATTCGCATGAAGAGAATATTGCTCACGGGCAAGAACGGACAGGTCGGCTGGGAATTGCAGCGTTGCCTCGCCGCTTTCGGTGAGGTTATTGCAGTAGATGCGGCAGAAATGGACCTCGCCGATCCTGACGCCATACGACGCACTGTGCGTGAAGTTCGCCCCAACATCATCATCAACCCCGCCGCCTATACCGCAGTCGACAAAGCCGAGGGCGATGCCAACCTTGCTATGGCAGTAAATGGCACTGCGCCCGGTATTTTTGCCGAAGAGGCTCAGCAACTCGGCGCCGTGCTGGTGCATTACTCCACGGACTATGTGTTTGATGGCAACAAACACACACCGTACGTCGAAAGCGATATGCCTGATCCGCAAAGCGTCTACGGCTCGACCAAACTGGCAGGTGAACTGGCCATTCGCGTTTCCGGCTGCAAATACCTCATTCTGCGCACCAGTTGGGTTTATGGCGTGCATGGCGCCAATTTTGTAAAGACCATTCTGAGATTAGCCAAAGAACGCGACGAGCTGCGCATAGTCGCCGATCAATTTGGTGCGCCGACCTGGGCGAGGGATCTTGCGCATTCAACTGCGGCCGCACTGAGTTGCTGGAAAAATAATGCCTGGGATCAAAATTTAAGCGGCCTTTACCACCTCACCAATGCCGGACGCACCAACTGGCATCAATATGCCGAGGAAATTGTTCGCCTTGCGCGTGCATATGATCCGGCGCTCGCCACCAAGCCTCTCAAAATCCACGCTATCGCCACGCACGAATATCCGGTTCCAGCCAAGCGGCCGTCCAATTCTGTTCTGGCGAATGACAAGATTCGCGATGCGTTCGGAATCGTTTTGCCGGCATGGCAAGACAGCCTGGCTGAATGCGTGCGTTTGATTTACGAGCAGCCTCAGCCCGCCTAGTTGGTAGGGTGGGCACGTTTTGTGTGCCCACGCTGTAGCAGCATCTGTATCCGCGTGGGCACCAAATACGTGCCCACCCTACACAGAATCCTCAATGCAGCGCCTGATTCACCCTACCCAAATCCGCCTCATCCAGCGTCCCCGCCGCCGCCTTCAAACGTAACTGGCTGACCAGGTAATTGTATTGCGCCTGGTACAGGTCGCGCCGGGTTGAGTACAG
>Ga0265324_10000097_pt1 | contig 68425 bp, 62 predicted proteins | sample 41419metaG_FD_198634 | JGI IMG/M metagenome (GOLD analysis project Ga0265324, IMG submission 198634) | Rhizosphere microbial communities from Carex aquatilis grown in University of Washington, Seatle, WA, United States - 4-14-19 metaG | ecosystem: Host-associated > Plants > Roots > Rhizosphere...
CGTACGTCCTCGATGCGACCGCGATTGAACATGGACGTGCGCCGGATGATTCCATGAACATCGTAACCCTTTTCAAGAAGGGACTCGGCCAGGTAGGATCCGTCCTGCCCGGTCACACCCGTGATCAATGCGATTTTCTTCGGCATGCCTCTCCTTTTTTCCGGAGTCATAATTATAGAAATCCCTCCCGGCCGTTCACCCAAGGGACCGCCGGTCAAGCGGATTCGCGGGCCAGGTCGGCGCGCACCATCAGCTCCACCAATTGCTTGAAGCGGACTTTGGGGACCCACCCCAGACGGCGCGCGGCTTTGCCGGGATCTCCGCACGTGCCTTCCGAGTCCGCGGGTCGGTAGAAGCGGGGATCGATGGCGACCAGGATTTTGCCGGTTTGGAAATCCCGTCCGATCTCATCTACACCCGAGCCTTCCCAAGCCAGGCGGAATCCCGCAATCTCCGAGGCCACCTCCACGAATTCGCGCACGCTATGGCTCTCCCCGGTGGCGATGACGTAGTCGTCCGCCTCGGGCTGCTGGAGCATGAGCCACATCGCTTCGACGTAGTCCTTGGCATAACCCCAATCCCGCCGCACGTCGAGGAGCCCCAAGCGCAGGGTTTCCGGACTTCCTGCGTGCATTCGCGCCAGGGTGGCCGTGATTTTCCGGGTCACGAAGTTCTCGGGCCGCAAGGAGGACTCGTGGTTGAAAAGAATGCCGCTGCCGGCATGCATACCGAAGCTTTCGCGGTAATTACGGACGATGCAATGCGCGTACAGCTTCGCGGAAGCGTACGGGGAAAGGGGGCGAAAGGGCGTGGTTTCCCGTTGCGGGCGCTCTGATGGGTTGCCAAACAATTCAGCCGAACCGGCTTGAAAAAGGCGGGTCGGGAGTTTTTCGCGGTGGATGGCGTCCAACAAACGCAGGACTCCCAGCGCATTGGCTTCAAAAGTGGCCTCGGGGGCTTCGAATGAGACATTGACCTGGGATTGGGCCGCAAGGTTGTAGACTTCGTCCGGGCGGATGTGAACTATCAGATCGGCGAGCGTCGCGGGGTGCGAAAGGTCGGCTGCATAAAGGTGCATGGCGCGGCCGTAGCGCTCGGCTCTTTCGACTAGGGGAGCCAAGCCGGGATGGCCCGGGTGCGCGCGGCGGGAAATCCCGTGGAGGTCGTAGCCCTTTTCCAAGAGCAACTCCGCCAGGTAGTAACCATCCTGGCCAGTGATTCCGGTGATGAGCGCCGACTTTGTGGTCATGTAATTATCCCCGTTCTTCATATGTCGGGGCCCGGGGTATAATAGCATTTGGCTGTCGCGGGGAAACGCAAAATCAGGGTATCTTGCTAACTTTTGCCCCCATGCAAATCCGCCTCGGAATCATTGGCCTCGGCACGGTCGGCTCCGGCGTCCTCGACCTTCTGGAACGGCACCGGGCCTTCTTCCGGAACAGCCTCGGATTCGAGTTCCCGGTCACCGCCCTTTGCTCCCGTTCGCAAGCGCGCCTCGATCGCTTCGCCGGTAAGGCCCCTGGCCCCGGGGAAGGGGCCTTCCTTACGGAAGGGGCCTTCCTCACCCGCGATCCGCTAACCCTGGTTTCCCGGCCGGATGTCGACGTGGTCCTGGAACTGGCCGGCGGCGAGGACGCCCCGCGCGCCTGGGTCGAAGCCGCTTTCGCCCATGGAAAGCATGTCATCACCGCCAACAAGGCCTTGCTCGCCAAGCATGGCCAGGACCTCTTTCCCTTGGCCGAGCGCACGGGCCGGTTCCTGCTGTTCGAGGCGGCCGTAGGCGGGGGCATCCCCATCATCCGGATCTTGCAGGAAGCCTTCATCGCCAACGATATCCACGGCCTGGCCTGCATCATAAACGGCACCTGCAATTACATCCTCACCGAGATGACGCAGAAGAAGCTGTCCTTCCAGGCCGCCCTGAAGGAAGCGCAGGCCCTCGGCTACGCGGAAGCCGATCCTTCCTTCGACATCGAGGGGACGGATTCGGCGCATAAGGTGGCCCTACTGGCCTCCCTCTGCTACGGCAAGTACGTGGACTACGGCAGCATGTCCGTGGAGGGCATCACCACGCTTTCGGACGTGGACATCGCCATGGCCGAGGAGATGGGTTTCGCCATCAAGCTGCTGGGCGTGGTTTCGCAGGATCGCCAAGGCCAAATCCAAGCCAACGTGTACCCGGCCTTGCTCGACAAGAAACATCAGCTCGCCACCGTCGACGGCGTGCTGAACGCCGTCTTCCTGAAGACCTCGGCGGTGGGCCCTATCTTGTTGACGGGCGCGGGGGCGGGAAAGCTGCCCACGGCCAGCTCGGTGGTCTCGGACCTGGTTTCCCTGGCGCGCCAGTTGGCCACCGGCAATCCCAAGGTCCAACCGATGGGCTTTTTCTCGTCGCAGAACCGCGCCGCTCTCCGCCCCATCGACGAGTTGGAGACCGAGTTCTACCTGCGCCTGACCGCGGTGGACAAACCGGGCGTGCTGGCGAAGGTGACCGCCATCCTGGGGGAGGAGGGCATTTCCATCCGGGCCCTGGTGCAGAAGCCCGAGCATGATCCGGAACGGGTCCCGGTGATCTTCCTGACCCACTCCACCAAGAACTCCAACGTGCGTCGCGCATTGAAGCGCATCGACGCCTTGGACATCATCCAGGCGCCCACCCAGGTCTTAAGATTCTATCGGTAGTGCCGAGGTCTTCAAGGCAGGTTTTGCAAGTCCAACAAGTCTTGCGTCCTGCCGGTGGCTTTCTTGTTCCGTTTCAAATGATCCAATGCGATTATCGGAATCTTGAGCCCGAAAAAATCATCCAGAATCCTGCCGGCGAAGACTTCCGCATTCTCTACCCCGTCGATGGAAGTGATCAAGTCGATCCGGACGGGCGGAAATCCGAGTTGGATGACATTGGCTTCGGTCATGAAGTCGGCAGAGGTAACGCGCAACGATGCGAATCCGAATCGGCGCAGGACTTGCAGAACCTTTTCCGCATTTGCCGCATCGCGGGCGATGAGGATATCCATATCACCCGTGAACCGGGGGTAGCCGTGGTATGCGACAGCTAACCCGCCTACCAGTACGAACTCAACCGATTCTTCGATTAATAAGCTTAAGAACTCTTTGAAGTCTTGGTTCAGGCTGCTGCCGGATTTCAAAATATTGCCTCCGCAGGAAAGCCGTGGCTTCGAGTCGGCGGGCAGGGGTTTGAGACAGCCAATATTCCCGGTCGCCGGAATCTTCATGGAGTCGGCGAACCCGTCCGTTACCCGCTTCCGATGCGATTTGATCTTCCCGATCCATGCTCTTCCGCTCCAGCCCGTTTGCCTCCCAATTATACCAAAAGTCGCATATCCATGCCGGAATGGCCTCTCCCTCCATTTTCCATTGTAATTTAGGCCGACGGGGCCAAGGTCCCTTATTCCATGCTTGCGCGCAAATTCGAGAAGTACCTGATCTTTGTCTCCGACGTGGTGTCCTTCAACCTCGCGTTCGCCCTCATCTTCTGGTTGCGGTACAAGAGCGGCCTCTTTCCCGAGTTGCTCGATCCCGGCCGCGAGTTCGGCCATTTCTCCCGCATCGCCTTCGTCCTGTCCCTGATCTGGATCGCCTACTTTTTCATCAGCGGGCTTTACCGCGATTGGTACCTGCAATCCCGGGCGGTGCAATTGGGCGTCGTCTCCAAGGAGATCACCACCGGTTGCCTGATCATCCTGGCGGTCACCACCGGCTCGGACGTGTTGGAACAGATCCAGCAGCATCGCCTGGGCCACGTATTCACCTGGTCGCGCGCAGCGTCCTTCCTCTCCTATTGGGTCACCTTCCTCGTCTCGGTGAACGGCTTCCGCATGCTGGCGCAATCCCTGGTGCGGCGCCTGTTGCGCAAGGGCATCGGGCTGGACCGGGTGCTGATCCTGGGGGCCACGGAGGCGGGCCTGCGCATGCAACGCGAATTGGCCGAGGTGCCCGAGATGGGTTGGAAACTCGCCGGTTACGCGGACGAGAACCCGGGACAGCGAGGCCCCGATTTCGGCGGCGCTCCGGTTTTGGGCAAGTATGCCGATTTGCCTGAGCTGATCCCCAAGTACAAGATCGGCGGCATCATCATCAGCCACGAATCGGCATCCCATAACGAGATCCTGCGCGTGCTCTCCCACGTGGCCGAGTTCCCGCTTTCCATCTTCATCGTGCCCGATCTGTACGACGTGGCCAGCGGGCATTTCAAGACCAGCGCCGTGCACGGCATTACCCTGAAGCAGCTTTTTCCCGAGCATATGCCCGCCTGGGAAGCCAAGCTCAAGCGCCTGATGGACATCGCCATCGCGGGGCTGGGCTTGGTCCTGGGCGCGCCGCTCATGGCCCTCACCGCCCTGCTTATCAGGCTCGATTCAAAGGGGCCCGTGTTCTACAGCCAGGAGCGTATCGGGCAGTATGGCAAACGCATCATGGTCCATAAGTTCCGCACCATGCGGACAGATGCCGAGGCGACCGGCCCGCAATGGGCCACTGCCGGCGATTCCCGGGTGACGCGGTTGGGGCGCTTCCTGCGGCGGGCGCGCATCGACGAGCTGCCGCAATTGTGGTGCGTGCTGGCGGGGGACATGAGCCTGGTGGGGCCGCGGCCGGAGCGGCAGCATTTCATCAGCCAGCTCCGGCACGAAGTGCCGCTGTATCTGCGCCGCCTGAAAATGAAGCCAGGCCTCACGGGCTGGGCGCAGGTGAAGCATCGTTACGACACGAACATCGACGACGTGAAGACGAAGGTGATGTTCGATCTGTGGTACTTCGAGAATATGTCTTTGAGCCTGGACCTGTATATCCTGCTGCGGACGGTGTGGGTGGTCATTACGGGCCACGGCGCGCGGTGATCGGCGGGCGCGGGCTCCGCGGGCCGGGGCTCAGACAGGCTGCGGGCGGGGCTAGTCCATTGAATCGGTCCATCGGCCAAGCCGATCCTCGCCTGGGTCCCCCATCCCTTCGTAACGCGCATGCGGAATCGATGGATGACGTCATCGCAAGCGCTGATGGGGTTGGGGTCGGCTTGGCCTGCCCCGTCCTCGCCTGATTCGCCGCGATCCGCAGAGCCCACGCCCGCATGTTCGCGCGGCGGAAAAGACCGGGCGTATTCAATGGCCGACCGCACCGCGCCGCCGTGAAGACGGGTGATCGGTTGCCCGAGCAGCGACGGCTCTCATCAAGAAAAATGGTCCTTTGAGTTAAGTGCCCCGGACCGCGAGGGGAAGTTATTATTGGCATCGGGCCCAGGCCGACGTTCCGGGAAAGAGCGGGGCTGGGCTTCAGGAGCGTCCAACGGGATATGTTTGGAATCGGAAACCGCGCCCGCCGGGTTGGGGCGGCCTTATGCGCCTTGGCGATCGCCGCGCCGGCGCAGATCTTCGTCGAGGCTTCGGGGGCCCGGCAAATGGGGATGGGGAAAGGGGGCGTGGCCTTGCCGGACCAGGCGCATGGGGCCGCTTTCAATCCGGCCTTGCCGGCCCTATCCTTTCCTTGGGATAAGGTTTCCCTCGAGCTCAATCCCGACTGGCTGGTCTTGTGGAACGGTCCGGAAGGGGGTCCGCAGATCCGGCAGAAGTCCTGGAACGGGCCGTTCACGGGGACAGGGTACACGGGCCCCGCCTTCGACGGCTTATTGCGGGTTCCGTCGCTATACCTGCCGCGTTTGGGATATATCGGCTTCGATCAAAACGAGTTCACGGGCGATTGGGGAAGTCTGGAACGAGTCCGGGTTTACGCCCTCACCCTTTCCCCGGCCGTGGATTTCCTGGGCGAGGAGGAAGGCCGCTCCGCAAGCCATGCCTGGTCCTTCGGCCTGACCCTCAAGTCCTACAAGTACGAGATTGAATCCGGATACTGGCAGACGCCGCCGGTTTCAACCTCCACGAGCGGCTTCGCCTTCGATTTGGGGGCCGCGGGGCGGAGCCTCCCTCGGGCCCTACCCGGCGTCCGCATCGATTGGGGCGTCGCCTTCGCGAACCTGGGACCGCCATACTCCTTTTCCCATGCCGGGCCCAATGAATTCGATCCGTTGGACATGCGTTATCGCGCCGGTTACTCCCTGGCCTACGCGCCCTTCCGCGGCAAACGCTTCCCTATCTTCCGGGTCCTGTTCCAGCAGGAATTAGCCAAGGATTTCAGCGCCTTCCGAAGGTACGGCTCGCCCTATCCCTTCTACCAGGCCTTCTTCAAGGACATGGATGCGCCCCTTTCCCGCTATTGGCGCGAGATGGAATCGCATACGGGTTTGGAAACCACTTGGTTCGGGTTGGCGCATTTGCGGGCCGGGCGCTCGATGGATCGGAGCTATGGCGATCATCCCTGGTACACCTTCGGGTACGGCCTGGATTCGGGGCGCTGGCTGGGGCCCGCTTATCTCCGGTACGATTACGGTCGCGAATTGGGAACCCGGGAAAGGCGGAGGGACAATTACTTTCCGTTGCGGCGGGAGTACGGTTTAGAGGCCTGCATCCGCTTCTGATAGTCCCTAAAGGTCCCCGGCCCGCTCCGACCGCGGGGCGCCGAAGAGGGCGGCATAGATTTCCGAGGGCTGACCGCCCGGGTACTTGGCCGCCACCCGCTCCCGCAACGCACGCACATGCTCAGGCGCGTATTCGCGCGCGCCGGCCGCTTCCTTGAGCGGATCGCTCCCCGTCTTCGGCAGGCCCGGCCCGGCCGCGAAAACCAGCGAGGCGAACTTACCCAGCAGCACCTTCCATCTCGGCCAACGGCCCGGTTCCTCCCAGTCCATCACCGGCCAGCCCTTTTCCCGCGCCAGGCGGCGCAGCTTGCGTTCCGGCCGCACGCAGATCGGGAACTCGGAAAATCCCAGCAGGAAGCGATCATGGTAATGATCGGAATAAGCGAAAGAGAGGGCTTGCGCCTCAGCGCCGTAACCAAGGTCGCCCATCCGCTTAAGCTTGTTCTCCCCGCGCAGATTGCCGTCCCGATAACGCGGCAGGCTTAATACGCGCTCCGGCCATATCAATTCCGAACCCTGGATGTCGGCCATGGGCAGGATGGACTTCAGATGCTTCAAATAGAAAGTCGCGCTGGCGGAGAGGATCACCACCTTATGCCCCAGCAGATGATGCGTCCACAGGCGGCGCAGCACCGGCACGTGCAAGCGGGCCGCCAGATCGGTGGCGACGAATTCCGCCGCCAAGCGATCCAAGGCATCGACGGGCTCGAAAGCCATGGGCCAGAGGAAGACCCGCTTCAAGGCATGGCTATCGACGAGGCGCAGCGCGAAGGCGATGAGGGCGATGCCGTTGGCGAGCTGGAAGACACGTCGCGCCGGGCGTTTCCGGTAATAGAAGCGCAGCCAAAAGAGGATGCTGTCCCCGCTGCATAAGGTATCGTCGAAATCGAAAAAAGCATGGACTTGGGCCACGCGCCAAAAGTAGCTTTGAGAAGTTATCTTCCGGCCGGGGAGCGAACCATGATCGGGAAGAACGACCAGGGCATGCTCGAAGATCTCGTGGGCCGCCTGGCGCAGGCGCTGGCCGCCTCGGAATTGGCCTTAGGGTTGCGGAGCCTCTCCCAAGCGGGGCAACGCCTGAAGGCCGGCAGACCCCTCACCCAGGGCGAGCGGCTGTGCCTGGAGAATCAGGGCAACGCCTGTCCGGACTGGAACCGGGTGCGCATCGAAAGCGATGCCGGGCTATCGGCCATCCGCGGCAATACCTTCGAAGGCGACGTGCTCCTGGCCGGTTTCCACGGATCCTGGCCCGGCCCGGACGGACGCGCTTGGCCGGCGGGCATGGCCGATTGCCGCGTGCGGGACTCCGTGATCGGCAACGCTTGCCTGTACCATATCGCGCGCCTGGACCGCCAGGTCATCGATGAGGGCGCGGTACTGGTAGGCGTGGGAGAACTGGACTGCCCCGCCCCCACCACCTTCAGCCTGGGCCGGATCATCCATCCCGGCGTCGAGACGCGCACGCGCAGCCTTTGGCTTTGGGATACCCTGACCTTGGCGGATGCGACCGCGGCGCTCTCCCTGCCGCCCGATGCCCAGAAAGCCTTCCGGATCCGCTTGGACGCGCTCTTGGCCCCACTCCAGAGCGCCTTCGGCTTCGTGGGCAAGGGCGCATCCGTGATGCATGCGCGCCATATCCATTCCGCCTATATCGGCCCGGGCGCCCGCGTGGCCGGGGCCTCCCTCATCCGCGAGTCCGCGCTTTTGGCCGCCCCCGGCGAGCCCTGCGTGGCCGCCGAAGAGGCCTGGATCGAGAAATCCATGCTGAAGCCCGGCGCGCGGGTGGAATCGGGCGGCAAGGTTTCCCAGAGCTTCCTCATGGAAGGGAGCGAGGTGGGCTGGGGCGGCATGGTCTCGCAATCGGTCATCGGCCCGGAAACGCATATCCATAAGGGCGAAGTCACCGCCTGCTTGCTCGGCCCCTTGGTGGGCTTCCATCATCAATCCTTGCTCATCTCCGCCCTATGGCCCGAAGGGCGCGGCAATATCGCCTACGGCGCCAACGTGGGCAGCAACCATACGGGCAAGAAGCCCGATCAGGAAATCCGTCCCGGCGAGGGCAATTTTTTTGGTCTAGGCTGTTCCATCAAGTTCCCGGCCAACTACGAGGACGCGCCCTACAGCCTAATCGCCACGGGCGTTTCGACGGCGCCCCAGAGGGTGGCGTTCCCCTTCTCCCTCATCAACCAACCGCAAGGCGCGCCCGGTGCGAATGGGCCCGATGGGGGCGGGCCCGGGACGGGCCAGGGCCTCAACGAAATCGTACCGGGATGGATGTGGTCGGACAACGCCTACGCGCTGGTGCGGCGCATGTACAAGTTCGAGAGCGGGAACGCCGCCAGCCGCCGCTCTCCCGATGACGATGCGGCTTCCACTTGGAAGGCCGGCTTCTTCGCCGGCCGCCTCTTCACCGTGGGCTTGGCCCACAAGGTCCTGAAGGCGCATCAGGCCCTGCGCGCGGCCCCGCCCGATCGGCCATTCTACCTGGAGGATACCCTGCCGGGCCTGGGGAAGAATTTCCTGCGCGGCAAGGGAAGGGCGAAGGCCTTGGCCGCCTACGAGGATTACCTGGCCTTCTTCCTGATGCGCGCCTACGCCGATCGGCCGGGCGAGGCCTGGGGCATGGAGCTTTCCGATCTGGTCGCCGGCGTCCGCAAGGAATTGGCCCACGGGCAACCGGCCATCCCGGAGGCACGGTTGTGGGCGGCCGGCCAGAGTGCGCGCCTGCCCGCTTTCAAGGCCAGCATGCTGGCCTCGCTCGAGCGGGACGACAAGCGGGGCCGCCCGATTTTCGATGACTACTCCGATTTCCATCCGGCGCCGGAGGACGATGCGGCCGTGGCGCGGCTGGCGGGGGATCTGGAAGAGTTGGATCGGCGGTTGCAAGCTTTCATCGGGGGATAACGAAGTGCGATAATCGGGAAGCATGCCCTTCGCCCCCGCGCGCGTCCTCAGCAATCTGGCCCTGCCGTCGCCTTCCGGCATAACCGTACGCGCCTTCCACGATTACCTTCCTCCCGGAACCGATCCCTCCGCCCCGCATCCGGAGTTCGCCCGCCGCGCCCTGCGGGATATCCTGCCCCTGATCCCGTCCGCCGAGCGGCCCGAAGCGCTCATCATCGCCAGCCCCGAATACCTGCCCATCCCTTCCGATCTGGCGGATTTCCCCGGGATGAAAATCCTGCTCATCACCGATTGGAACGTGTGCCTCCGCTTCCTGCCGGACCTGTGCCGGCTTTTCGATTTCTGCTTCACCGATTGGCCCGGCTATCGGATGTTACGACGGGCGGGCATCCGCAACGTTTTCCACCAGCCCCTGTTCGGGCACGATCCCGCGGTCTTCCGGCCCCTGGGACTCGCGCGTAACCTGGACGTTTCCTTTTGCGGGAACCTCAACGCGGGCCTCCACGGCGAACGCAATCGGCTTTTGGCGCGCGTGGCGCGATGGACGCGAGACCGGCCCGTCCATTTGCGGCAGGCCTTCGACGGCGCCTACGTGGAGGTCCTCAACCGCAGCCGCCTGGTTTTCAATTACGCCATCCGCGGCGAGGCCAACATGCGCCTGTTCGAGGCCATGGCCTGCGGAGCCGCGCCAATGGTGGAAGCCTCCAACCAAGAAGTCCCCATCCTGTTCCAGGAAGGCAAGCATTACTTCCGCTACCATCCGGACCGGCTGGAAGCGCGCCTGGACGAGTTGCTTTCCGACCCGTCCCGCCTGACCGCGGCGGGCGAGGCGGCGAGGGCCGCGGTGGCGCGGCATACCAAGGCGGATCAAATCCGGTCTTTGCTCGAATTCGCCGGGCGCGAGCTCCCGGGGCAGCGAGGGGACGATCCCCGTACCTCGAAGGTTACCGTACCGCCCGCGATACCCGAACCCTCCGCCAAGGCCTTGGCGAAAATCCGCTTGCTGGGATCGACCTATACCTTGACCGAAGCGGTGGCCGAAATCCAGGCACTGACTCCGACCCTGCCCGGTCTGGACGCCGAAACCTTGCCCGCCACCTTGCTGACTTTGCTGGAGGGTTCGCCCGATCCCATGCCAGCGGTGGAGGCGGTGATCGAGCGCCTGCTTTCCGACGGGCGGCAACCTCCGCCCGTCGCGGCTTTCCTGCGCATGCGCCTGGAGGCTCGGCGCGGGCATTGGGAGGCGGTCCTGTCTTTGGCGGAGGCCTGCACCATAGGCTTGGATTCCATCCGCGCCCCTGCCGGCGAATCGCCGGCCGATCGCATCCATCGATTACGCGGGCTGTACTCGCGCTACTATCCGCCCATCCATTTGGGAAAGGGGTTCAATACCGACATCAATCGGGCCTATCAGGAGGACCTGGGGGGATCGCCCGATCCCGCAGGTGGCCAGCGGTCCGGGGAAAAGGGCCACAGCGCCTTCGCGCGCCTCCTTCGCGCGCAGTGCGTGGAAGCGCGAGCCCACGCATTATGCGCCTTGGGCCGGGCCGCCGAGGCGATGGCCTGCCTCGATTCGCTCCCGGAGCGGGAGTTCATTTCCGTGGACGTGCGCGTGAACCGGGCCCAAGCGGCCGAGGCCGCGGGAGACTTCGCGATGTCGAAGCGGGAGTGGGAAGCCGCTTTCGCCGAGCGGCCATTGGACACCAAGGTGTGGGATATACTGGCGGAAGCCTTGATGCGATCCGGCGATCGGCCGGCGCTGATCGCTTTCTTCGAGGATATCCTGGTCCTTGCGCGGGCCTTCCTGCCGGGCGACCAGGCGCTGCGGGTGCGCGAGCGCTTGGATCAGGAACGGCGCGCGGCTGAGAGCCCCTAAATCTCCCCTTTGAAACGTTGGAGGAGATAATCCCGATACGGGGACTTGGGCATCTTGTCCACCGTCGCCTTGAATTTCTCCGCCGTCACGAAGCCCCGCAAGAAAGCGATCTCCTCCAGGCAGGCGATCTTGAGGCCCTGGCGCGCTTCCAAGGTGAAGATGAAGGTGGAGGCTTCCAAAAGGCTCGCATGCGTGCCGGTATCGAGCCAAGCGATGCCGCGCCCCAGCAATTGCACCGAAAGCTTTCCCGTTTTCAGATAATCGATGTTCAGGTCGGTGATCTCCAGCTCGCCACGCGCCGACGGCTTAAGCGCCTTGGCCCTTTTCACCACGTCGTTATCGTAGATGTAGAGGCCCGGCACGGCATAGTTCGATTTCGGGATCTTGGGCTTCTCTTCCAAGCCGACCACGTTCTTCTGGGCATCGAACTCCACCACGCCGTAGCGCTCCGGATCCTTCACGTAATAGCCGAACACCTTGGCGCCGGACTGGAAGGAGGCGATGGTTTCGTCCAGCTTCATGGCGCCGTAGAAGAGGTTGTCCCCCAGGATCAAAGTCACCGGATCCTTCCCGATGAAATTTTCCCCGATGATAAAGGCGCGCGCGATACCGTCGGGCTTGGGCTGCACGGCGTATTCGATGCGGATGCCCCATTGCGAACCGTCCCCCAGAAGCGCCTGGAAGCGGGGGATATCCTCGGGCGTGGAGATGAGGAGGAATTCGCGGATGCCCCCCAGCATGAGGGTGGCCAACGGATAGTAGATGAGCGGCTTATCGTACACGGGGAGCAATTGCTTGCTGGCCACCGACGTGAGCGGATACAGGCGCGTGCCGGCTCCGCCCGCGAGAATAATGCCTTTCATGGGGATCCCTTCGGTTGGCATTCCAGGCCCGCTGCGGCGGGCCTGCGGTCAATCAGGTCGTCGCCTCGGTGCTCAGGGCGTTCGAATTCAATGGCCGTTCCTTCTCCGGCAGGCCCAGGGATTTCCGGATGGCCTCGAAAACGTCGGGGATGGAGCGCGTCGCGTCCACGCTATGCAGGATGTTGATGCGCCGGAAGAAGGCCAGCATGGGCTCGGTCTTGACGTGGTAGTCCTCGATGCGCTTCTCGATGGCCTCGGGATGATCATCCGAGCGTTGCATCAGCCTGCCCCCGCATACGTCGCAAACGCCGTCCACCTTGGGCCGGTGGCCGATGAGGTTGTAGTCGAGGCCGCATTTCGAGCAGACGCGGCGCGCCATCACGCGTTCGGTGACCAGGCTATCGGGCGCATCCAGATGGATCACGCCGTTGATGTTGTAGCTCTCGAAGAGGAATTCGGCCTGGGGGAAATTGCGCGGGTAGCCGTCCAGCACGAAGCCGTAATTCCAATTGTGCCAGGTCATGCGCTCGGAGACCACCTTGGCCACCAGATCGTCGCCGACCATTTGCCCTTTAGAGATTATGCGGTTCACCTTGGCCGCCAGCTTGGTGTGGTTGGCGATGTGCCAGCGGAAAATGTCGCCGATGGAGATGTGGACGAAATCGTATTTATCGCAGAGTAGCTTGGCTTGCGTGCCCTTACCGCAACCCTGGATGCCCATGATGATGTACTTGTACATGCTTTCCGTCCGCTCCTTGCGAGCCCCGGGGGCTCTTTTGCGGGAGCAAATTTATAAATCCCCCTTTATTTTAGCGGATCGCGCCGAAGCGGGAGCTTGGGGGGGCCCCCCTATCTTACCGAATTACCCCGAAGCGGGTCCATTTTTTCTTCTTCCCCCCGGGGAAGCTGACTTCGATCAGGGCGGTATAGACGTCGGCGCCGAGGCGACTGAGGTCCAGGACCTTGTCGGAGGCTTGCAAGCCTTCGGGAAGATCGTTCCAACGCTGATCGATCACGGGCATGCCGGCCAAATCGTAGACCCGGATGCGGGCCTGCTTGGCGGCCGTCCCCAGCTTCAAGTGCACGGTGGCGGAGGGCCCCCGCACCGGGCTCGGGAAGAGATGGAATTCCAGGATCTCCTCCGCGCTTCCGGGCGCCGGGGGCGCGGGCCAGGTCGAGGCGTCCAGGAAGTTGGCTCGCGCGCCGTTCCCGCCGGGCGCGCCCCAGGCCTGGCGGACGCCTAAGGCCGCCTTCTTCAGGCCCCAAACGTTGAGGCTGCCGGCCCCCGATTGCGCCATCAACTCCAAGGTCCCGTCCCCCTCCAGATCCGCCGCCGAAAGATGGATATAGGGGTTGTCGTTGGAATCGAGGGTGATGCCGCCCATGGTCAGCGGCCAATCGGACACGTCGGCGGAAAGCACCCCGGAGTTGCGGTCCCGCGCGGCGTCGAAGGAGGAAGTCTTGAGCGGCCGGGCCAGGCTGTCGACGGCGTAGATGAGGCCGTCGGGCGAGCCCAACAGCACGGTGGCATGGCCGTCTAGGGACAGGGCCAAGGGCGAGCTGCGCAGGGCCGTCTCGGGATAATAGGGATTGCCGTAGGTGAAGCCGACGTTCTGGCGGGCCTCGGGCTTGAAGGGCCAACCCGGGAGCACGGCCCCTCGGAAGTCGATGGCGAACACGGAATTGGTGGCCGAGAAGATGATGTCCGGGCGCATGTCCCCGTCGAGATCGGCCAGGGCCGGCGGGCTCGCATCATCGCTCATGAAGTCGCGGATCTGCACGATGCTGTCCTTGGCGCCGGGCTTGGCGCTCCGGGTCGTATCGACGAAATGGACGCTGCGCGGGAAACGTTGCGGGAATCCCGGGAAGATGCGCGGGGATGCGCCGTCCAGGCCAATCAAGGTGGCCGCGCCCTTCGAGCCCAGCAGGAACAAATCCACCTTGCCGTCGCGATCGAAATCGGCCGCGCTCACCGTGAAAGACTCATCCTTGCCCGGCGCCAGATCCCCGAAGGGCTTTTCCAGGAGGGCCGCCATCCCTGCCGGCGGGCTCACGTGCACCACTTGCCCGCCTTTGGCGGCAACGGCGAGATCCATGGGGCCCGAGCCGCCCGTCGGAAACGCCGCCAAACCCGTATAGTCCAGCGCCGGCAGGTCGATGGAGGCCATGGGCTCGCCCGCGGATGAAAACGCGCGCGCCGCATTTTCCTTGGTCACGACCCAGAAGAGATTGCCTGCGGCCACGGGTCCCACCGCGACCGAGACCGTCACCGTTTCCCTTTGCGCGGCCGAATCCGGCGAACGGGCGCCTAGCCCTGAAGTGCGTAGCCGCAGGAAAACCAGCTTGCCGCCCGCCGCCACGGCCAGGGCCGTATCGCCCATAACGGCGGCGCCGGAGGGAGGGCCCAGCTTGCCCGCCAGCGAGGTAACCGGTACGCTACTGGTGTCGCGCGTGAAGCCGCTGGGGAGAAGGGTTTTGACCGAATCGTAGCCGGGCTGGCCCTTGAGCACGGTATCCGGCGCGAGGGCGGCCCCGCCTTTGCCATCGAAGAGCTGGGCATAACCCCGATCCGAAACCGCGACCAGGTAGCGCGTCCCGTCCGCCGCTTTCACCACGTTGAGGGATTGCGGAAGGCCGCCGGGATCGAGCCGCACCGGCCAGGCCCAGCCGCTATCCTGCTTCACGGTATTGTTGTCCGGCCAAACCACGCGCAGGGTCAGCACCGAATCGCGCACGTCGAAAACCGAATCCTCCGGGATGGCGGATAAGCCCTTTTCGAGCAAGGGATGATCGGGGACCGGCGCCTCCAAGCGCAGATGGGTACGCCCATCGTTCCAAGCGTTGGTATTGGCAGCCCCGTAAGGGCCTATCTGGTTCAGGGTGTCCACGGAATTTTCCCAAGTGGTATCCTTGGGCGGGTTGTGGCGTTTCTTGCGCAGGTGCGGCAGCATGTCCGCGCCGGTCCCATAATCGAAAGCAGGTTGGCCCAGGGCGTCCTTGAACTCCTTGCCGATGCTGGGCACGCCGTCCGCTTCTACCAGTTCGACGCCCTTGTACTGGCTCTTGAGCGTGTCGCCGAGGAAAGCGTTCACCGCCCCTTCCTTCAGGAACTGGGAGATGAACCATTCATTCACGTGCCAAACCAGAAGGCCCGATCCCGGCAGCCCCAGATCATAGCTGCTGGCCCCGGTGATGATGCCCTTGGGCTTGGCGGCGTTGAGGATCAGCTTCTTGGATGTAGGATCCTTCGGATCGGGGATGGAATCCAGGAAGACGGAATCGATCTTAGCGAAGGGAACCTGGATTGAGGCGGTGTCGGAGAAGTCAGTGGCCGTACTGGTGTGCTGCATGGCGAAATGGATGGTCACCATCGAGTCGGCGCCGGCCCGCTGGCGGTTCTCCACCAGGAAATATTCGCGGTCGTTGATGGGGATCTTGAGCAAGGTGGCATGGCCCGCCTGAGGCGCTTCGGTCGGGGACCAGATCGGGTATTCGCTGGCCGGCCCCGCGCCCTTGCGCGCGACCACGGGATCGTCCCAGCCCATGTAGGCCCGCACCCAGGCCGAAGGGTACACCGGCAGGAATCCGTTCAAGGTATTGTAGCCGGCGAAGTCCATCAGGTCGAAGGAGCCCAGTTGGGAAATGCCCTGCACCACGTCGAACATGTCCGGCATGCCCATCTTGCGCGCCAACTGGTTCACCAGGATGCCGTTGATGCCCCAGTTCACCTTGTCCTGGCTGGCTGCTTCCGAAAGCATCATCACTTCGCTGACGGTATCACCGGTGCTGGCCTTATACCCCTTGGCCGCTGCGCGCAAATCCGGGTCGGCCTTGGCCCCGGTCCCCTGGCGCGCATCCACGGTGGCCGAATCCAACAGGCCGAAATCGTCCTTGGTCACGAAGAAATCGGTGAAGTCGTTGGGCGTGTTGGCGCCGAAGGATCCGAGCTGGCCCCCGTCCAAAAGCCGCGAGTGGCCGGCATGGAACAGGAGGTAACACCGGTGTTTCTTGGCATTACCCGGGTTCTTCAGCGAGTCCGCCCTGACGGCCTTGAAAGGATTGGCCGATGAGTCCCCGGCCAGATCCGCCTTGCGCAGGGTCTCCACCACGAAGGACATCAGCAATTGGCCGCGCTGATCGTTGAAATCGCTGATCTTCTGCTTAGCGTCCTTGTCCAGTTCCGAAGGATTGTAATGCTTCATGCGCCCGTCCAGCTGGATGGGCGTCACCTTTCCCTGGTTGTCCGGCGGCGGGAAGAACTTGGCGGTCACCGTCACCCGGCCATTGGAGACCTTCTCGAAATAGTTACGGGCGAACTCGAAATGCCTGCCCAGGTACGAAGTATCCGCGGTCCAAGGGCCCACGGGGTCGAGGCCGTATTTATTCTTGCTCTCGGGATCGGTCTTTAGTTGTCCGGTCGATCCGAAGGTTCCCAATCCCGTTGTGGTCGGCTCATCGTCGCCGCCCTTGGTTTCATCTTGGAATTGGACGTAAAGGCAATAGACTTCGAGGGTGTCGGGCGAAGCCGGCGCCGCGGCGGAGGCCTTGAAAAGGGGTTTGGGCACCGCGCGCGCCGAAGCTGCGGGCGCGAGCAAAGCGACGCAGGCTCCCAAGGCCCACAGACCGATGCCCCATGGGCTTTTCCGATACGCGCGCGCAGCCATGCCTGATCCGTGGTTGAACCGGTGGACAAAGGTACAAACTCGCCCTAGGCAGGGGTAGCGCATCAGCGGGCGCGGGGGATGCGGGGCGCCGCGGGCGTACTCTAAAGCGTCCCCCGGCGCTACCCAGGGGCGACCGCGCCGATGCGGTCCCTGCCCCATGCTCGCTCAGTTCTTCAACCGATCTACGCGACGGAAGCCGTTGGGGATGCGCAGGACGAAGGGATCGCGCTTCCAGGCCGGATCATCCTCCAGGCTGGAGACCTTGATCTCCAGGACGGGCTCGCCATCGCGGTAGAAGCGGACATGGCGCGGCACCGGCCGGTCGGGAGAGGCCGCGCCCGCGCCCACGCGCCAGGCCGAGAACTCGATGCGAAAGGCCGAATCTGTCCGGTAAGAGGCGCGGGGAAGCCCGGTCTTGGGATCGAACTCCACGCGCCAATCCCCTTCTTGCCCTGGGTAGGTGAAACCACGGTCCGAGGCCGGCGCCGAAGCGGCGGGCGCCGAAGCGGCGGGCGCCAACGCCGTGGGCGCCGACGCTGTGGGGGACGAGACGGCGGGCCTCCAACCGGCGGGAAGCCGCGTCAGCGCGGAATCTCCCGGGAAGAAATCGCCCCACAACCAGGAAAACAGATCGTGCACGGGAATGGGCCCTATCCCCGCCATACCGATATCGACGCGCGCGCCCGCGCCTTCGACGTATTCCCCGGGATCGTAGATGACCAGGTCCCACTTGCCGGGACGCCAAAGGAAACCGCCCGCGGTCACCCCGGGAAAGCCGAAGAGATCGAGCTTATAGGCCTGCCCCGGGCGTGCGGAGAAAGCGGCGGTAACCGAGGACTTGCGGCCGCCGGCCAGGGCCGTGAGCTCCAGGGAAGCGCGCAAGGAGTCCGGGGGCTTGGGTAACGAAGGCGTTACCCCTTGGGCCAGGGAACGGCCGGTGGGCCAACGGGGCGCGGTGGCGCAGCCGGCCAGGAGCAGGGCGGCTGCTAGAAGTAAGCGGGGATTCCGGGGATTCACTTCAATTCAGGGAGTTCAGGAACTCTTCCGCGGAATATAGGGAGACGGGATTACCGCGGTAATCCTTCGCATTACGGGTCACGATGGTATCGATGCCGCTCTTCGATGCGCAATGATATTGCAAAGCATCTTCGAAATCGGGCATCCCGGCCTCCAAAGCGGAATCCACGACCTTCTCCTCCATGGGGAGGACCTTTACGAGCAGGCGCAATTTCTTCAACCCGGCTTTGGCGATTTTCGCCCCCGCGGCCTTTCGCAGAATGTAAAAGAGGTTGGCGAAAGCGACGGGTGAAGTGTACGCCTCGATCTCCCCGTAATAGACCTTACCGAAAAGGATCTCGGCATGGCGGTTGAATGGCGGACGGTCAAGCAAATGATCAAGTATGATGTCCGAATCGAGGAAAATCCGCTTTTTCACTTGTACTTATCTTCCAAGTATTTCGCGTAGTCCTTTTTGAAATCGAGGTTACCTGGCATTTTCGCGATGCCCTTCAGGGACTTCACGAGCTCCGGAACATCCTCCTCATCCGTCTTCGGGGAATCGGTAAGGTTCTTGAAATAGTTTTCCACCATTCCCGACAAACTCTTGCGGTGCCTGCGCGCGTAGGCCTTGGCGCGTTCGATGACGCGTTTTTCCAACATCAAGGTCAACTTGGTATCCATAGCGCCTCCACGTATGATTATAGAAAGTTTATACGTACCCCGCCAGATGGGGTTTCGGGCCAGGCCGGATTCGTTCGGGATTTTTGGGATCGGAAGGCCAGCTCCTGCATTGGCTTCGATTACTACTCCGGTGTGCATTGATTTGAGCACGGGCAAGGTAGGGCCTCTAGGAGAGACCCCGCCCGCAAGCGACCCGAGGAGCGGTACCGGGGTACCGCGACGGGGGCAATACCGCGGGCGGGCCGTGATCGAATCAATGCGCACCGGAGTGCTAATTCACCTTGCGGTGTGCCAGCTCATGGGCCGGATCCAATTTCAGGATCTGCCGCCACTTCTCCATGGCCTGGTCCGACAGGCCCAGCTTCTCCAGGATGAGCGCGTAATGTTCCAGGATGGTCGTATCCTGCGGGATGTGCGCCACCGCATCCTCGATGAACTTGCGGGCCTTGGGGAAGTCCTGCTTCTTGTAGAACAGCCAACCCTTCGAATCCAGGAAAGCGCCATTCTCGGGCTCGAAGGTAAGCGCGCGATCGATCAATTGTCCCGCGTAGTCGAGCTCGCGGCCTTCCTCCACCAGCATATAGCCCAGGTAATTCAGGATGGTCGCATCCGACGAGTCGAGCTTGACCAGGTTCTTCATTACCTCGATGGATTCCCCGCGTTTGCCCAATTGCTCCAGCGCCACGCCCAACTCGAAGAGGACGCGCCGGTTGTTGCCCTCCAATTCCAGGGCCTTACGATAATACCCCACGCCCTGCTCGCGAAAGCGCCGCGCCTGCGCGGCCGAAGCCGACAGGGGCGCGGTCGAGTCCGGCAATGTCTTCGCGTCGGGCGATGCTTTCAAGTCGGCTTCCAGTTTCTTCGCCACCTGGGTGTATACGATGCCGCGGATATAGTAGGCATACCAATCCTTGGCATCGCCCCGTGCGCTATCGGCTTTGCCCCCATCGGCTTTCTCCCCCATCTTATCCAACAGGTCCAGCGCCTTCTTCTCGTGGCCTTCCTTGATATAGAAGGACGCCAGCTTGGCCCAGTATTCCGGCACCTTACCGTCCAGGTCGATCGCCTTCTTGAGTTCGGCCTCGGCTTGCGCGCGCTCCTTCAGCTCCATCCCGATGGAGCCCAGGAAGAAATGGTAGATGGGGTTTTCGGGTTGGGTCTTGATCAACTTCTGGAAAAGGCCCTTGGCCTCGGCGTACTTGCCGCGATCGAAAAGCAAGGTCGCGTACGGGGATAGGAATTCGCGCTCTTCGGGATTCTTCTTGATGAGGGTCTCGTAGGCGGTCATGGCCGAATCCGGATGGCCCGCCAGGATCTGGGCGCGCGCTTTCTGGAGTTCGTACTGGAGATTGTCCGGGTTCTCGTCCGCCAGCTTGCGCAGCACGTCCAGCAGGCTGGTGTACATTTCCTGGTCCTCGTAAAAGCTCGCCAGCTTCTCGCCGAACAGGGGATTGCCCGTCTTTTCCCAGGCCGTTCGATAGAGGCTCGCCACCGAATCGATCTTGCCCAGCATGCGGTAATTCTGGCCCTGCTTTTCCACCAGGCGCACCGGGTAATCGATACGCGGCAACAGCTTCTCCATCACCGCCACGTGGCGGGGGATATCCTTCAGGCTTTCATAAAGGGTCGCCAAGGTATACAACAAATCCTTATCCTGATCGTCCAGCTCCACGGCCTTGTTGTAGTAGGTCAGCGCCGAGGTCAAATCCCCTTTGCGCAGGTAGGTCTCGGCGACCATCTGGTACTCGCGGCTATCAGGTTGGCCGGGCAGGGTAAGGCAACGCAGGGCCGTAGTGAGGGCCGAGTCGAGCCTGCCGGCGCCCTTCAGCTTGTCCGTCAAAAGGAAACAGAGATCGCGGCTGCTGGAATCGTATTCGTAGGCGATCTGGTAGTAGGAAAGGGCGACGGCGTCGTTGCCTTCCATCTCCTGCTGGCGCGCGCGCAGGAAGAATTCATGGGCGATGAAGGCGCGCTGATCGTCGTGGACTTCCGCCTTCTTGGCCGCCGGAGCCGGGGTCGCGGCGGGCTTACGCGTGGAAGCGCATCCGGCCAGCAAGGCGACGGCGAGGAGCGCGAGGAGCGCGAACATTACTTGGAAACCACGAGGTCCACGGCGCGACCTTGGTAGTCGGCGCCGGCCGGGGGCGATTGCGAGAGTACGGTACCGGGCAGGTTTTTCGGGTCCCGCTTATAAGACACCTTGCCGAGCTTGAGCCCCAGGTCCTTGATGCGCTCCTTGGCCCGGCTTAAAGGTTGGCCTTGCAAGGAGGGCATTCCCTTAGGCGCCGCTTCCGTGCCCTGGGACAGCTCGATGTTGACCTCGCGGCCCTTCTCCAGATTCGTTCCCTTCGCGGGGGAGGTCCCGATCACCGCGCCCGCGGGGATGGTCGTGTTGCGAACCTCCCGTACCCGACCCACTTTCAGGCCCAATTGCTGCAAGGTGATCTCCGCCTGGCGCATGGACAGCCCGCGCAAGGCGGGCAGTTCCACGCTCTTCAACCCTTTGCTGATCTTGACCCAGATGCGGCGGCCGTGCTTGACCTCGGTCCCGGCCTCCGGATACTGGGTCAGGATGCGGCCGGCGGCGACGTCGGTGGAGTAATCACCGGTGGAATCCAGCATGTAGATCAGCTCGTTTTTATCCAGTATAGACTTCGCCTGGTCGGGGGGCAAGCGGACCAGGGCGGGCACTTTGACCGTGCCTTTGAATTTGCCCGCCATGTAGGGCATGACCAGCAGGTTGATGAGGAGATATAGGACGACGCCGACGATTCCCCACAGAAGCACCGCGAGGAAGAAGGGCCTGGAGAAGAAGCGGGCCAGCACCGGCGAGGAGGTCCCTTTCAGGTGAGGAAGGTCAGGTTTTCAGTTCCTCCTCCTGCAAGATGAGGAGGTCCTTTCCGTCGAGGACAATATACCCTTTTTTCTGGAAGTAATTCAGGACCCGGGAAACCGTTTCCCGCGTCGTCCCCGACATATCGGCGATGAATTGCTGGGTGGGCCTGTCCTTCACCACGATGATGCTTTGGCCGTCCTTGGACTTGGTGCGCATCCCCCGCTCTTCCATCAACTGCAGAAGGGTGGCGGCCACGCGGCCGTAGACGCGCATCAGGGCCAGGGAGCTGATTTGCCGGTTGGACCGGCGCAGGCGCTTGGACATTTCGCCCAGCAGGGTAAGGGCCAAATCCGGCTGCTTACGCAATGCGGAAAGGAAGTCCTCGCGGCGGATGGTGAGGAGACGGGAGTCCTCCACGGCGCGCACCGTGGCCGAACGCGGCTCGCCGTCCAAAAGGGACATCTCCCCGAAGAAATCGCCCTCCTTCAAGGAAGCCAAAATGGCCTCGCGCCCGTCTTCCGCGGTCAGCACCACTTTCACCTCGCCCTTGGCGATGATGAACAGGCTTTGGCTGGTGTCGTCATCCTCCATGAGGATGATCTCGCCCTTCTTGAATCCCTTCTCGATGATCATCGAGGCCAGGGTATCCACTTGGGCATCGTCGAGGGCGGAGAAGAGATCGACGCCCCGGAGGAGTTCGTTTTTCTGTGCCATGCCGCGTCTCCCGCGTGAAAAATCCAAGAGGGCCGGCCCGTAGAATCGGACCGTTCCCGGCTTATGCGGCCGGTCTACATCTCCAGCCGTACCGTTTGATGCCGCTTCGGCCCCAGCGAGATGAGCCCGATGGGTACTTCCAACAGCCCCGCCACCCGCTCCAGGTACTGTTTGGCTTTCGCCGGCAGGGCCTGCCATTCGGTTACGCCCACCGTGGGGGCCTTCCAGCCCGGCAAGGTCTCATAGACGGGCTTCACCTTTTCCAAGGCCGATATCTGCGAAGGGAAATGTTCGATGCGGCGCCCGTCTATTTCATAGGCGATGCACACCCTGATCTCGTCGAAGCCGTCCATCACGTCCATCTTGGTGATGGCCAGATGCGTGAGGCCGTTGACCATGGCGGCGCGGCGCACCAGCACCGCGTCGAACCAGCCGCAGCGGCGTTCGCGCCCGGTGGTGGCTCCGTATTCATGCCCGATGAGGCGCAGCTCCTTACCGATATCGCCCACCTCTTCGGTGGGGAACGGGCCGTTGCCCACGCGCGTGGTATAAGCCTTGACCACCCCGATGACCTGATCGATGGCGGTGGGTCCGACGCCGGAGCCGATGCAGGCGGCGGCGGCCACGGTGTTGGACGAGGTCACGAAAGGGTAGGTGCCATGGTCCACGTCGAGAACCGTGCCCTGGGCGCCCTCGAAGATGAGGCGCTTCTTCTGCCTCAAGGCGGAATTGACGATGGCGACGGTGTCTGCGACGTAGGGCTTAAGGCGCTTGCCTAAAGCGAGGTAGTCTTCGAAGATGGCATCCAGCGAAAGGGCCTGCCCTCCGTAAAGCTTCTGGATGATCTCGTTATGGGCGGCCACCTGCTTGATGAGCTTCTCCCGCAACAGATCCTCCTCGAGGAGATCCGCCACGCGGATACCGCTCCGGTTGACCTTATCGTAATAGGCCGGCCCGATGCCGCGGCCGGTGGTGCCGATGGCGGCGGCGCCCGCGGCCTTCTCCTTGAGCTGATCCATCACCTTGTGGTAAGGCAATACGACTTGCGCGTTCTCCGCGATCCACAAGCGGCCGTCCATGTCGATGCCCTTGGCGCGAACCTCGTCGATCTCGTTCAGCACTTGGGCCGGGTCCAAGACCACGCCGTTGCCGATCACGCATTGCTTGCCGGGATGCATGATGCCGGCCGGGATCAGGTGGAAGATGAACTTCTGATCGCCCACCTCGACGGTATGCCCCGCATTGGCCCCGCCCTGGAAGCGGATAACAAGATCGGCCTCCTCGGTGAGGAAGTCCACGATCTTGGCTTTGCCTTCATCGCCCCATTGGGCGCCCACGACCACTCGATTTGACATTTGATCCTTATCCGCACGAAAAAACGCCCCGAACGAGCCGGGGCCAAGGGGTCAAAGGTAAAAACGAAGGGGAGGAGGGAAAAGGGGGGCTGGGAAGTTAGCGCCCCCGCATAATCCGGGGGCGAAGGGGCAATTTGGGGCCCTTAATCCTCATCTTCTCCGGCGAATAAGGCGTACCAGGAGGGATTGATGCCGGCCTGTTCGACGGCGGCGCGCCATTCGGTCCCCAGGATTTCCCGGGCCACGGAGCAATAGGCCAATTGGAAGCAGGATTCGCATGCGCTATCGCAGCCGTCCAGATGGGTGACGGCGTAAGGCGATGCGCCAGCCTCGATGGGGGTATCCAACATTTGCAGGATGCCGCGATAGGCGACCCGCGCGGGCAGGGTGTCCAGGAAGTCCACCTTGATGCCGTGCTCGATCAATTCCAACTCGATGGCGTTGAGCTGGGCGATGAGCCGCGCTTCGGATAGGCCCTCCGGATCGGGCAAGTCCCGTTGCAGGATCCGACGCAAGCTAAGGAAGCCAGGCATGGCGGGCCCGGATGCGGGCCCCGAGGTCCAGTCGCAGGCGGGCAAGGAGAGGTCTTCGTCCGAATGGCGTTTGAGCATATTCCCCGAATCGTTTGGCGCGTTGGCAATGGCAATTCTACCAGCGCCCGATTTCGCGGATCCAGTTCCATATCAACGTCTTAGACTTCAAAAACCCCTGCCTTCCCAAGAGGCCGGAGCGCCGCCACAAACGGCAAAGCACTTGAGGGTTCCTTGACATGGCGACGCAAGGAAGGAGTGGATCGGTTCCAAGTTGCCGAAGGACCGGGCCTTGCCGAGGGAGCCGCGACGCGACGCGTGGCGGGGAGAAGTTATGTTTGCAAAATGCAAGTCCTTTCCAGGTCCTTTTTCCCATGGATCGCTTGCGCCGTCATCGTCTATTGCGGTTGCGCCGGCGAGCGCCGGCAGGAGTCCGGACGGGGCGGCCCCCCAGGGAGCGATTATGCCGGCAAGACCCTGGCGGTCATCCTACCCGATTCCGGTTCGGCTTCCTTGGAGGACGCCCCGGCCCTTGGCTACGCATTGCTGGATGCTTTTCCCGGCCTAACCGCCGAGAACTCCCGGTCCGTGCTGGCCCGGGAGTTCGGCAACGCATTCTGGTCCGGCTTCGCTCCCGCCGTGGACTACGTGACGCCGATAAGGGTTCCCGACTCCGTTCCGCCCGCGCCCGAAGGCCGGCGCATCGGCATGACCCTGCCGGAAAGCCACGGGCTGCCCGCGCATGCCTATTCCGCGCCCGACAGCGGCTGGCTGGCCGAGCATGGCGTCAAAGCTGATCTCATTTTGGCGGTGGGGCCGCTTAGCGCCTCGAACCAACAAGAGGAAATGCATGCTTACCAGTTTGGCGGATCGATTACCATCAACCGGTTGGTCCTCCATGGCTGGTACCTGATTTGGGACTATTCCAAAGGCCGCGCCATCACGCAGGGCCCCTTCACCACCAAGCTGGAGTACCGCGGCAAGCTGCAGGGTAAGGATTGGGTGAAGGCCTTCGATCAGGCCATGGGATCGGTCGGGGACGCCTCGCCCTTCCGCGGCCCCAAATGGTATCGCCGCTAGGCAGCTCCCAAGCCGGCCCGCGTCCGCTCAGAACTCCCAGCCGAAATCCAACCCGCCAATCAGGCTCAGGTCGCGATTCAGATTACCGCGCCGCCAAGCCAGGCCATCGAGGAAAGTCAAGTCGTAGAAGACCGCGCCCAAGTCGGCGCCGATCACCTGATGCCGCCCCACCCGGAATTGCAAAGACATACGGGCCTTGCTGATCAGTCCGATGGAAGGATGGTTCGAGGTGCCGTTCAGGAACTCCAAACTGAAGCACGCCGGATCGAAGCTGCCGAAGCGCAAAATCGGGCCGGCCACGAAGTAGGCGCCCCGGAAATCGAAAGCATTCCCCGGGCCCTCCGTGGGACGCAGATGGATATCGATATAGCCGGCTTCGAAAGCCAACCCGATATCGGCGCCGGGCCGGTCGAACCCGATGGCATAGCGTAAGCCCGCCAGATAAGCATCGCGGTACAGATCGGCTCCGACCCCGTCCTGCCACGCTTCGCCGGAATAGGAAAGGCGCAGGCCCGCTTCCTGGAAGAGGGGATAATGATCCCGATTGAGGGCCATTTCCGCCAAGGTCTCTACGCCATAGATGATGAAGGCGCCCACCACCATGAACCCGATCACCACGAAGAACAGGACGGCCCAATCATGCGCGTCCAGGCCGCCGCTTTTCGATCCGCCGCTATGGATATCGACGAAAAGATTGTAGAACCAACCCTTGGCCTCGTCCTTATCGACGGCGGTGGCGTCGTTGCGATTCTGATCCTGCCCGGAGGCCGGAGGGTTTCCGAGCTGGACCGCTTGCGAATCGGTTGCCGATTCCTCCGGACGGGTTTCTCCCTTTCGCGCGAGCGAGTCGCGGCCCCGCGCTTCGCGGGCGGCCGCTTCCTTGGCCTGCGCTTCCCGCAAGGCCCGCGGGCCCACGGTGTCGGCGGCGGCGCGGCGGGCGAGGGAATCGAGACAGCGTGATCGCGCGGGGGACGGGAGGGAATCGCAAACCGTCCGATGGGGCGGGGAACTTGGCGTTGTAGGGGACGATTGCGCGGCGGGGGGCGATTGAGTGGAGGGGGAAGAGGGCGTGGCGGGGGATGCAAGCGTGCGGATCGCCGGCGCCGCGTGGCGATCGAGGACGGCCGCCAGTTCGACCCCGCTCAAGAACCGCCCTTGTCCGGCATGCGCTTGCACGAATGCCTGGAAGGTTTCCGGATCCATCCGTTGCAGATTTCCATCGGGGAAGGCGGAGCGCAATTGCGCCTCGGTGGGACCGGCGGGAAGAGGGCCTGAGGAAAGGGCCTCGGGGGGCGGCGCGGAGGCCCGCATGGGCGGCAGATCCATTAGGGCCGCGCCGTCGGCGAAGATGGGAATGGCGGCGTTGAAGGCGAAGAGGGCGGCCAGGCAGAATCCGGCTAAGGAACGGAAGCGGGAAATCATGGATACTTAGAAGTACAAAACGGTGGAAGGACTATGAGCGGCTGCTGCCGGATTTCCTCACCGTGCACTCCGATCAGGAATGGAACACCTTCTTCACCGTGGCAATACGGGATGCGACCGTTTACTATACCCGCTTTTTTTTCTCATAGGGGATGGGCGGAGAAGATTACGGCCAAATGTTTGGCTATGAAAACGATGTCATCGCGATCAGGTGTTTCTCCCGATACCGTTGCCGAGGAAAAACATAAAACCAAGGTCGGAAGAATGTTTCGCATCAAAGTGAAACAATCTGGATTCGACTAGGGCCCGACGCCGGTTGAAAGAATTACGCCTCCATCTCCTACCACCCAACCAGTATTCGCATTGATGAAATGTACGGAGTTCAAGTTTTGCGTGGTTCCGCTGGTTTGTGTTGACCAAGTTGCTCCACCATTTGTGGTGTGGAGTATGATTCCGCTACCACCCACAGCCCAACCGTTATTCCCATCCGGGAAATAAACTGAGTTCAAGTTTTGCGTGGTTCCGCTGGTTTGTGGTGACCACGTTGCTCCGCCATTTGTGGTGTGGAGTATGAGTCCGCTACTACCCACGGCCCACCCGTTATTTGGATCCGTGAAATTCACAGAAAACAATGATTGCGTAATTCCGCTGGTTTGTGGTGACCACATTGCTCCGCCATTTGTGGTGTTGAGTATGAGTCCGCTACTACCCACGGCCCAACCATGATTCGCATCCGTGAAATTCACAGAGTACAAGTTTTGCATGGTTCCACGGGTTTGTACTGACCAAATTGCACCACCATTGGCAGTTTGGAGTATGGCGTAAGCGGAATTGGAAACGCCCGCGGCCCAGCCGTTATTCGCATCTGTGAAGTAAACGGAATATAATCGTGTGGCACTCCCCACAAAGCCATCGTATTGGCCTTGTGGCGACCACGTTGCTCCTCCATTTGTGGTATGTGTTCTGTTTCCCTCATCACCCACGGCCCAACCGTTATTCTCATCCGTGAAATAAACGGATTCCAAGAATAACCCACCTGCGAGTGTTTGTTTTGACCACGCTGCTCCGCCATTGTTGGTGTGCAAAATGACTCCGTCAGGCCCGACGGCCCAACCGTTATTCGTATCCGTGAAAGAAACTGAGGTCAATTGTGTCCCACTATCTTGCACGACCCAGGTTTTCACAGAAATGGCAAGGCTATCGGTCGGTGACCAATTGCCTGCACTGTCGCGTTCGGCCACGGTTAGCGAATACTTTCCATTTGCCAGTGGATTAGTGGGTTGGTACAACGTATCCGTTGCAATCACTGCCGTCTGATTGTTGAACGAGTAGCGAAAAATTCCCATGCCCCCATTGCCACCGGATTTCCAAACCCATTTGGGCCGCGTTTGATTCGTGTTAGTGGCTGAAGAAGAAGACATGAAAATAGGTGGATCGGGTGGAATGGTATCGCGCCGAATAATCACGCTATCCACGCCCCTGTTTCCAGCCGCATCGGTGGAGTCGCGCGTGATGGTGATAGCAGCTTGTCTCCCGACCAAGGACTCGGAAATTCGTGTGCTCTGAACGACATCGTACACCGTCCAGGTTACCGTCACCGTATTACCATTGGTCAAAAATCCTGAAGCAGGTGAAATGATTTTAACGAGCGGCGCGGTAAGATCCACCTGTGCCGTTCCGCTGTCCAGAGCTGACCAATTACCGGCTTGATCGCGTTCTTCAACAAATAGCACATGACGGCCTTCGGAAAGGTTCGTTGCGGATGTGTACGAAGTGTCCAGATGTCCCGTCGTATCGCTGGTTAGATTCATCGTATCCAGTTTGAAACGATATAACCCATTCCCACCGCCACCGCCTGTATGCCAAGTCCAAGTGGGTTTGGGGTTGTTGGTAGGACCGACTCCGCGTACTAAGGTATTGTTCGGCGGGATATGATCCACGTTAATGCTAACCGAATCTTTGCCCGTGTTTCCAAGTGAATCAGTGAATGAACGAGTGATCGCCACCGCGCCGGTTTTGCTGGTAAGATCTTCGGTTAATTGTTGGGATTGATTGACGCCGTTCACCGTCCATGTCACGCCTATGGAGTTTTGATTCGTCAAGGCGTTGTTGACGGGTGACGAAATGAGCACGATAGGCCCTTTGGTTTGCACGGTAATGGCCAAGCTATCCGCCAAAGACCAATTACCTGCGCTATCGCGTTCGGCTACGGTCAGCGAATACTTTCCATCTGCCAAAGGGTTAGTGGGTTGGTACAACGGATCCGTGATAGTCACCGCAGGCTGATTGTTAAACGAATAGCGGAACGTTCCCATGCCCCCATTGCCTCCGGTTTTCCAAACCCATTTGGGAAGAGGTTGGTTGGTAATCTTAGGTGAGGAAGAACTCGTGAAGAGGGGTGGGTTGGGTGGAACGGTATCGCGCCGAATAATCACGCTATCCACGCCCCGGTTTCCAACCACATCGGTTGAATCGCGGATGATAGGGATAGAGCCTTGTTCACCCACCAGGGACTCGTAAGTCCGCGTGCTCTGCACAACATTGTTCACGCTCCAAATCACCGCCACCGAATCGCCGTTGGTTAAAAATCCTGGTGCGGGGGTCGTGATTTTCACCAAAGGTCCCTTTGTTTGCACCGTAATCGCCAAGCTATCCGCCAAAGACCAATTCCCTGCGCTATCGCGTTCGGCCACGGTCAACGGATACTTTCCATCTGCCAATGGGTTGGCCGGTTGATAAAGCGTATCCGTGATAGTCACCGCCGGCTGATTGTTAAACGAATAGCGGAACGTTCCCATGCCTCCGTTGCCGCCGGATTTCCAAACCCATTTGGGTTGCGTTTGATTGGTGATAGTTGCCGAAGAAGAAGACGTAAAAGTAGGTGGATTGGGTGGAAGCGTATCGCGTCGAATGATCACGCTATCCACGCCCCGGTTTCCAACTGCATCGCTGGAATCGCGGGTGATGGTAATGGAACCTTGTGTACCCAAAAGAGATTCCGAAGTGCGTGTATGCTGTGCAGTACTGTCCACCGTCCAGGTTACCGTCACCGAATCGCTGTTGGTCAAGAACCCGGATTTAGGTGAAGTGATTTTCACATTCGGCGGGGTGCGATCCACAATAACGCTGACGGAATCCCTTTCCGTGTTTCCCAGGGAATCGGTAAAAGAACGGAAGATCATCACCTTGCCGGTTTTACCCGTGAGATCCTGGGTCATTTGTTGGGTTTGAATTTTGCCGTTCACCGACCAAATCACGTTGATGGAATCCTGGTTCGTTAAGGAGTCGTTGGTGGGGGACGCGATATGCACAACCAACGTATCCTTTTTGGTTGCGCCCGCTTGTCCACTACTGAACGGCAATTCCATAACCAGCACTTTAGTACCCGCGTGATAGCCTGAAAGAATCACGATGAAATTGTTGGAAGGCAGATTAGGCAATGACAAGTTAAGGAGCTGAGTGGAGTCGGTATAAGCGTCGTGAAATACTACTTGATGATAACTCGTGTCTTGACCGTTTATGACGTAGACGGCGATTTGCAGGGAATCGTATTTCCCATTGGAAGCCTTGAGGGAGTCGTCCAGGTGCAAGGATAGGGTGTCGGGATTGGAATTCGAAACATTACAGGTTGAGGCGAATAAAACCAGAAAAGCCAGAAGCAATAACCGGGCGAACAGTTTCATTTTTTAAAGCTACCGTCGAAATGTGCGGATGATGAGGAAGTCCCCGGGGACATCATTAAAACAATTCCCGTTCCCACCGCGACCGTGGCGGCTCCGCCCACCGTCCACCAAATCCAGTCCTTTTTTTTCGGAGGTTCGGAGGCGATGGCTGGCTTGGGGGCTGGAGCAATCGGGCTGGCGACCGGAGTATTATTCACCGGATTTTTGGGATTGCCCAAGGCGTCGAATTTGGAATTGTATTCCTGGGAATGGAGGTATTCGTTTTTCACATTGTCAAAGATGGCCTGAATGTCCCTGGGCACATACATATCGGTCAGTTCGATATTCGGGGATAAAGGCAGAAGCAGGTTGAAATAACTTTCGGCCTTGGCACGCGTGGCGGGTTTGGCGGCGTAAATGACGCCGAGGTATTTGTAGGTGAATGCCTTTTCATCCCGAGTCGCGGTGGAACCGTGCTGCTTCTGGAAGGATTCCAGTATGACCTTCACGGAATCCAAATCCCCATCCTGAAAAGTGCTTCTTATGCCGGTCATGTCCAGGTTTCCGTTTGGACTCGGATTGACACCCGCATAAACAGCGGTTCCTAGCAACAGAAACGCGACGCGCAACAACTTCATCAGCCACTCCGGAAATGCGTTTATGGCCAAGAAAAAAAACGTTTGTGAAAACAGTAACAATTTGAGTGATGGGGTTGATCGAACAAATGTTCGTGCCGGACTTTAATGTGTCAACCCCTCCGCCTGCAAATTTGGGCAATTGTCAATCCATCGGGACACGATGGACAAACGGCGAAGTCGCATCCGTCGGGAAAATCCAATTGGAAGTGGATACCCAATGGGGGTTCGGCGCGTGCGATGTTAGACGCCCGGATCGGTTATTCCTGTTCCCAGGCGTCGACGCACGGGCAATTCAAGCGCCTATACGTCCAGCTCCTTGACCAGATACGCGTTTTCCTCGATGAACTTGCGGCGCGGCTCCACCTCTTCCCCCATCAGCATGGTGAAGATCTGGTCCGCTTCCACCACGTCCTCCATGGTCACCCGCTTCAGCACGCGGTTAGCCGGATTCATGGTGGTCACCGACAATTGCTCCGGGTTCATTTCGCCCAAGCCTTTGTAACGCTGGATGTAGATGCCCTTCTTGTCGCCGATCTCGGAGAGGATCTGGTCCCGCTCCTCTTCGTTGAAGGCGTAGCGCTCGATCTTGCCGGCCTTGATCTTGTACAACGGCGGTTGGGCCAGGTAGAGGACGCCTTGCTCGATGAGTTCCTTCATGTGGCGGCAGAAGAAGGTGAGGAGCAAGGTCTGGATATGCGAACCGTCCACGTCGGCATCGGTCATGATGATGATCTTGTGGTAGCGCAGCTTGTCGACGTTGAAGGTCTCTTCGCCCAGCCCCGTGCCGATGGCTTGCACCATGGTCGAGATTTCCTCGTTGCCGAGGATCTTGTCCATGCGCGCCTTTTCCACGTTGAGGATCTTGCCCTTCAAGGGCAGGATGGCCTGGAAGCCGCGATCGCGCCCTTGTTTGGCGCTGCCTCCGGCCGAATCGCCCTCCACCAGGTAGAGTTCGCAAAGCCGGGGATCGCGCGAGGAGCAATCGGCGAGCTTGCCGGGCAGGCCGCCGCCTTCGAGGGCGCTCTTGCGGCGCGCCAATTGGCGGGCCTTGCGGGCGGCTTCGCGGGCCACCGCCGCGTTGTACACCTTCTCGATGATCTTCCGCGCGATGGCGGGATTCTCTTCGAAGAAGTTGGTGATCATGTCGAATACGGCCGTCTCGACGATGCCTTTGACTTCGTGGTTGCCGAGCTTATGCTTGGTCTGGCCCTCGAACTGGGGATCGAACACCTTCACCGATACGACCGCGGTGAGGCCTTCGCGCACGTCGTCGCCGGTCAGGTCGATGCCTTCCTTCTTGGCCTTGGGAAGGAAATCCTTGGCCTTGTTGTTGATGACGCGGGTGAGCGCCGACTTGAAGCCCACCACGTGGGTGCCGCCGTCCACGGTGTTCACGTTGTTCACGAAGCTGAACAGGCTCTCGGTGTAGCCTTCGTTGTAGCGGAAGGCGATCTCGACCGGGGTGTTCTCCTGCTCCTTGAGGATGTGGACGGGCTTGTCCATCAAGGGCTTCTTGTTGTGATCCATGTATTCGATGAACGCCGACACTCCGCCAGGGAAGCAGAACTCGTGGGCCTTGCCGTCCTCGCGCTCATCCTTGATGGTGATGGTCAGGCCCTTGTTCAGGAAGGCGAGCTCCCGCAGGCGCGAAGACAGGGTGTCGAAGTTGTAGACCAGATCGGTGAAGATCTCGGCATCGGGCTGGAAGAATACCGTGGTGCCGTTGCGATCGGAGGCGCCGGTGAATACGCCGGGGGCCTTGGGCACGCCGCGATGGAAGGTCTGCTCGAAGACTTTGCCGTCCCGATAGACCATGACCCGCAGCTCGGAGGAAAGGCCGTTCACGCAGGATACGCCCACGCCGTGCAAGCCCGCGGAAACCTTGTAGGTGTCGTGGTTGAACTTGCCGCCCGCGTGCAGCTTGGTCATGACCAATTCCACCGTTCCGATGCCTTCGGTGGGATGGATGTCGGTGGGGATGCCGCGGCCGTTATCCACCACGCTGATGCCGTTCTGGGCGGAAATGACGACATCGATGCGCGTGCAATAGCCCGCCAGCGCCTCGTCGACGGAATTATCCACCACTTCGTAGACCAGGTGGTGCAGGCCCCGCCCGTCCGTCGAGCCGATATACATGGCAGGCCGCTTGCGCACCGCCTCCAGGCCCTCGAGGACCGTGATATCGCTGGCTTCGTACTTGCGCTCGGGAGCGGCGGTCGTCTTGTTCTCTTCCACGTTCATCCTCTCGGAACGATGCGGCGGCTTGTCCCCGCCCGGCGCGACCGTGGGTCGAGACCGGGCGGAAGCCCTACATCAGTTGAATGTCTCGTACCAGTTCGGCGCCCAGAATCTCATTGGCCCGTTTGCGCAGGGCGTCCTTCTGGAAGTGCAATTCATTGCGCCAGGTGGCGCTCTCGACCCGCACGCGCAGGGTCCAGCCCTTCAGGCTCTCCAGCTTGGCGATGACGGCGGCCCGGGGCCCCATCAGTTCGGCCCAGTGCTGCCGCAATTTCTCTTCGTACGCGAGGAACCCTAAGCCGGCTTGGTCCAGGACGCTCCCCAGCACTTGGGAAATGCCCGAGAACGGGCGTCCTTTGCCTGAAATGCGAGGGCCGCGATGGGTTCGGACTTTGCCGGAATGGGGCTGTTCGCGCTTAGATTCCAATATCTCTTCCACCCTGCCGGACCCCGCTTGCGAGGATCCCTTTTCCGTTCGATTAAGGAGCGAAAAGCGCACCGGAAAATCGCATTCCAATGATAGAAAAATCCCCCCTAACCGTCGAATTTACGGGGCCTTGGAAGCCCCGTAAATAGGGGCCTTCAGGACAAGGTGCCCTGGCGTACGTGGAGGGTCTTTTCGGGCTCGAAAGGAAGGTCGGCCGCGCGCGGATTGGCGATGAAAACCTGGCCCTTTTCCCGCACCCGATCGCCGATGCGCCGGCGGCGGGTTTCGTCGAGTTCGGCGAACACATCGTCGAGCAAAAGGATGGGGGGATAGCCCTGCTTGGCCTCCAGCAGGCCGGCCGAGGCGAGCTTCAGGGACAGGGCCACCGATCGTTTTTGGCCCTGCGATCCGAAGTCGCGCGCGGGCCGGCCCGCCAGGTCGATGGCGAGATCCTCGCGGTGGGGGCCGGCCAGGGTTTGGCCCGTCTCGCGTTCGGCGACGCGCAGGGAAACGAGCTTACGATGGAAGGCCGCTTTCAGATCGGCTTCCTCTTCGGCGGGCGAAACGCTGCCCGCGAGCCTTAGGGAAAGAGCTTCCCCCGCGTCCGAGATGAAGCGGTAGTTCTCCGCGGCCAGCGGGACCAGTTCGGCCAAAGCGCGCCGGCGCAGCAGGGTGATGCGCGCGCCATGCTCGACCAGGGGCGCGTCGTAGGCGTCGAGCACGTCGGAACCATAGCGGGACGGAGCCTCGGCCACGCCCACCTCGCCGCCCTCGGATCCTTCCTCCGTAGCCTCCGCGGTTTCCCCCGCTTCCGCAGGGCTCCCGCCGCGCCGGCCGCCCATTTGCTTCAAAAGGCTATTCCGCTGCTTAAGGGCGCCGTTGTAATGGCGCAGGGCCTCCAGGTATTCGCGGGAGAATTGGCACAGCAGCACGTCCAGGTAACGCCGGCGTAACTGGGGGCCGCCCCGCACCAGGTCCAGATCCTCCGGGCTGAAGGCGACTATGGAGAAATGCCCGAGCAGATCCGACAAACGCTTGCTTTCGCGCCCGTCCACCTTGACCCGCTTGTGCCCGGTCTCGGAATATTGCACCGATTGCGCATGGGGAAGCCCTCCGATCTCGCCGGTCAGGCGCAGCACGAAGGCGGAGGCGCCCCATTGGATCAATTCCTTGTCCTTACGCGTGCGTTGGGAATGGGCCAGGCAGCCATAATGGATCGCTTCCAGCAGATTGGTCTTGCCATGGCCGTTGGGGCCCGTGAGCAGATTCAGGCCCGGGCTGAACGCGCCTTCCTGCTCCGCGAAATTGCGGAAGTGGAGTAAGCTCAAAGCCGAAAGGCGCATCAGGCCAGCCCTAAGGCCCACCGCAGGCCGCCCCGGAGATGCCGCAAGAACAGGGGATCGGAGAAAGCGCGTCCGGTATGGCCCAAACCCGTATACCAGCTGCGGCCGCCCGCGTTTTCATGGCACCAGATGATGGGATGATCCTCGCCCATCTTCCCGCCCTTGTAGGTGGCCTCGTCCAAGCGCGCCAGCACGCGCACGTGCGCACGCGGATTCGCGCGGTAATCGTACCATTCATCCCAACGCTTCCAGCGCTTGGGCAAACCCCGCGTGGAGGGATGCCCCTTATCCTCGACGCGCACGATGGCGTTCTGGCGTTGCAGGGGATGGGACAGGAACCAGGCGCCGACCAGGCCGCCGTACCAAGGCCATGCGTATCCGGTATCGCAAGCGGCATGCACCCCCGCGAAGCCGCCGCCCGCCTCCACGAAGGCTCGCACGGCCTTCCGCCCTTGGGGGTCGAGTACTTCGCCCGAGGTGTTCACGAAGGCCAAGGCGCCGAAGTCCTTCAAGAATCCCGGCCGGATGCGGTTAGGATCTTCCGTAGCGAAAACGGCGAAACCATTTTCCCGGCCCAAGCGGCGCAGGGCTGCGACGGCCTTGGGAATGCATGCATGGCGATAGCCGGCGGTTTGGGTATAGACCAGCAATGACGGAGGCTTGCGGGAGGGCATGGGGGAATATTAGCTAACGGCTTTGGCGCGCAGGTCGCGGAACCCCCGCGACGGCCATCGGACTCGCGCCCGTGGGATTGCAGGCCCGGCGCCCCGCTTGCGTCCGTAGCTCTTAAGGGAGCAGGAATGAGCGGGTCAACGAGGCGCCGCCCCAAGCCAACTTGAAGACCACCGATCCATGCATGGCCTGAAGGCGATTGGAGAACAGGGAAAAGGAATGATCGCCGGCGGCGTGATCGCCGTCCAGCAAGACGGCCAACAGGCGGCCTTGGGCATCGAAGGCTTGCAGGGTGACCCGGGCCGGCTCCGCCAAGAAGAAACCGATCGCCATGCCGCCGGTACCGGATTCGAATTCGAGCTTGCCCGCGGATTCGGCCCTTTGGGGAGCGAGGGCGGTGGAGTTGGAAATGGTGAAGTTCCCGCTCTTCAACGTGTATGTCGGATCGGTGCATTCCCCGCCCGACAACAGGCAGGCGCGAAAGACCCCGGTCGTGGTCGTAGCTTGGGTTACGTTCCAGTCCCAAGAGACGGTGGCATTGTCGCCGGTTGGCCCCTGCCAGTTCCCGATCATTTCCTTCCAGGAAGTTCCCCCATCGACCGAGATATAGAAGTCGTATTTTCCGGCCCTGGCTCCCGTGCCCGGCTTCGTTTGTACCAAGGTCACCGTGACCTTCTGGCCCACGGTGAAGGTCTCGCCTCCCTTGATGCTCAAGCTGCCGTCTTTCAGTTGCGCTTGCGCGCCGATGGCGCATAGCGCAAGGGCAATGGACAAACGGATGATCGTACGCATCAAATCCTCCCGACGGCTCGGGGCCGCGATGAAATGTATTGGCCGGGACGACAAGCGTCCGGCACGACAAAGCGCGAAAGCAATATAAAGCCTCCCGACCGGGAAAGGATCCGGATTCCTGCCGCCTCCACTTTTTTAGCTTTTCCGCCATGCGCTTCGGTTTGGCCGCCTTCATTCTCGCTTGCCTTCTCATCGCTTGCGGGAACTGGAAAACCGATCCCGCCGCCTTGACCGCGCGCAGCACGCCGGCCACCGGCATGGGATGCGCGAATTGCCATGCCTACCCTCCGCAAGACTCCAATCATCTGTACCATTTGTATTTGACCGTTCCGGACAAATTCACCAACGGCGCGATCACTTGCCTGGCCTGCCATCGCAATTCCCTGCTTGCCACCGAAGTCGCCCTGCCGGACACCTTCTTCCGCAATCCCGATCCGGACGGTGTCGTCTACGAATCCAGCCTGAGCGCTCCCGTGACCTCCCCCGCCGACACCTTCGAAATCCGGGTCCGCAGCTGGCCCATCGATAGCATCGTCGTCAGGCATCAGACCCATCCCCGGCTCCAGCCCGGCCGCCCCGTCCCGGACTCGGGCTTGGCCGAATTCATGACGGGCCTGGCCCACATGAATGGGACGGTGGACATAGTCTTCGACGCCAAGTATTCGGATCCGACGCGCTTCGCCGGGGCCTCCGCGAGTTACAACGCCAAAGAAGAAACCTGCTCGGCGGTGAGTTGCCATCCGGGTAATGATCCCTATCGTTTCGCCGCGCCCCGCAAAGGGCTTCCGGGCCTGAAGGAATAGGGGCCTGAGTGACTTGGCAGGGCAGCGGTCGGTGATGTTCCCTTTACTAGCCCTCGTAAGCATTAGCTTCTGCCTCTTCATCCTAGGCTGCGGCGATTGGAACGTAGCCCCTGCGTCCCTTACCGCCCGCACCGGCTCTTCCCCGCAAGGGGTGGCTTGCGATGCTTGCCACGCTTACCCGCTCACCGATCGCAACCATGACTTTCATCTCATGATCGTCAGCCCGAACCGCCTACTCAACGGCCACGTCACCTGCCTGGATTGCCATGCCCGCTCCATCCGCAGCGAGATGGTGATTATCATCGACACCCTCTTCCAGGACACCGATGGCTCGAAATACTTCACCTCGCAGCATCCGAAATCCGGGGACACCACAAGCGGCGGCGCGGTGATCCGCGGCCTGGCCTTGATCCGCGTGGATTCCCTGCATCAAAACCACCCCATCGCCCAACCCGAGCGGCCCGGAGCCCATCCGCTCTTCCAGGAATACGTGACGACCCTGGCGCATCTCAACGGAACCGTCGATGTCGCATTCGATCCCCGCAATTCCGATCCCGCCCAATATGGCGGCGATTCGGCCGCCTTCAATCCCGAATCGGAAACCTGCTCGGCCGTGGCCTGCCACCCGGGCGGGAAGGACTACCGTTGGGCCGCGCCGCGCAAAGGCCTGCCCGCCTTGCCCCAGGAGACGCCGTGAAGCCATCGCAACCTTTTTCCCTCCAGCAGGCATTCGCCTGGCTCGCCTGCATCGGACTCGTTTCCTTTTCCTTGTCCGGCCTTTCCGGATGCGCCATGGTCAAACAGAAGGACCGCGAGTACCTGGCCGATCCCATCATGCAGCATACCCCCGATCCGCAGGGCGCGGGGATGGAGGCGCATAACCTGCCGCGTCGCGAAGGCTCGGCCGGCGGCAGCGCGGGCTCGGGAGGCGGTTGCGGATGCTGAAGTCCCATGGGCGCCGGGCCCTGGCCGCCTGCTTGGCCGCAGTAACATTGATGTTACCTTCGACCCTCCGCGCCGCGGAAGGGGATCAAGGCCTGGATTTCAAATACATGTACTACTGGGACAAGAACCAGGTGTGGAACCACACGCCCGCCCTTTCCTTCTTCCGCAAGCTGGCTTCGTCCTGGAAGTTGCAATACGATCAGGAGCTCGATTACGTGTCCGGCGCTTCGCGCAGGCTGGGGTTGCGCAATGTCGGCACCTTGGGCGACCATGATCAGGTATTGGACGGCATCTCGGGGGCATCGCGCCGCGAAATCCGCCATTCCGAACAGGTCACCGGCGCCTACTCCCAAGCCGGCCGCGCGGCTTCCGCGTCCTTCTACTTCAGCGACGAAAACGACTACACTTCCTACTCCCCATCCGTCTCTGGCTCGCTCGATTTCAACCAACGCAACACCACCTTGGGCGGATCGGCCGCCGTCTTCTTCGACAACATGCATCCCACCGGGCCTTTCACGGGCCTGGGCGGGAACCGCCGCATCATTTCCCTGGGCGCAAGCTTATCCCAAACGCTCTCGCCATTGACCCTGGCGGGCGTCACCCTCAACGTCATCCATAGCTCCGGCTTCCTCGGGCATCCTTATACTCCGGTCGTCACCGATTCCGGGGACGATATCCTGGAGAATCTGCCCGATCGCAAAACCGCGTGGGCTTTGTCGGGGCAGCTCATCCAAGGCTTCCGGCTTGGCGACAGGCTGGGCTCCTTCCATCTCGATACGCGCTGGTATCAAGATGACTGGAAGCTGCATTCGGGCACGGCCGATCTGCAATGGTATCAGTACTTGCGGGAAGGCACCTACGTGCGGATAAGGGCCCGGGGCTATCGGCAAACCGCCGCCGCCTTCGCGCGCCCGGCTTACGACGGAAACGAACTGTATCGCACGGGGGATATCCGCTATTATGCCTTCTCGTCCGTCTTGTTAGGGCTCAAGGTTGGCTCGACCTTCCCGGATAGCTGGGCCGCTTCGGCCTGGCTGCCGGACCGCTGGGACTTAAGCTACGATCAGGGGATACGCAGCACCAGAGGCGAGGAGAACGGGGTAACCCCCATGTTTCATACCCAGCTGTTCCCCGCGGACGAGCATTACCAGGAGGGGACGTTCATGCTGGGATTGTCGTTCGATCTTTAGAATGGGACGAGGGGTGCTTGCCAGCGTGGCCGGAGGGATTGCGGGCATTCGGGAAAAAGTAGCCGGACCCGGATGCTGAAATTCCGGGCCCGGCCGGCGCTACCGGCGGCTGAGGGCCGGCAGGACGCCTTGGATTAGGAGCCCCTAGAACAAAGGGGGCCTAAGGGCGGGTGAAGGCCTGGGTATGGACCGCTTCGCCAAGCGTCAAGCGGACCACGATAGCGGGAGACGCCGCCAAGGCCTGAGGCAGGGAAACCGCGATTTTGTGCTGTCCCGCTCCGAACGATCCTTGCAGCAAAGTAGCCCGGAGCCGGCCCTGGAAATCGAAAGCCTGCAAAACCACGTTCTCATCGCGGACCAGATCGAAATTGGCCACGAATTTTCCGGAGGCGGGTTCGAAGCCCAATGCATAGGCCTGCTTGGAAGTCGGAAGAATCGCCGAAGTCCCCGAGATGGTAAACTCGCTGCTCACGAGGGTGTACGGAGCTGTGCTAGGTTGCGAAGCTTTGATACCTGCGCAATCGGAAGCCGCTCCTTGGCACACCCGGAGTTTCCCGTGCGTAGTCGCGTCGCTCGGCATGGTCATCTTGAAGCTGGCCGTGCCTGTCGCATCGGTCAGACCCGCCTTAACCGATTTCCAGGTGCTTCCGCCATCGCTAGAGATATCGATGTTAATCGGGAAGCCATGGGAAACATCGACTTTCCACCCCACGGTCACCGAGGCGCCCGAGGTAAAAGGCGCCGTGGGTGACATCGTCAGGCTACCGTCCGCCAAATGCGCCCCCGCCCATCCGGCCGCCGCAAGAACAATCATCCCCGTAATCCCGTTTTTGGGTAATCGCATATCTACCGCTCCTTGAAGTTAAAACGCCCCCAAACCGAACGTCCGAATGGGCCCGGTCCCCTCGTCGGGCCGTTTGTACCCTTTGTCCCTCGTCCCGGAGGAAACGTTTCACGCAGAATGAGAAAACCGGAAGGACCTGATTGAGTATATAAATGTCATAATGCGCAAATCCTACCCTTTCTCCGGCCCGGCTTTCTTGATTCTCGCCGCTCTTACGGCTCCGCTTTTCGCCGCCCCTCCGCCGGCCCTACCTCCCTTGGCCCTTCCGGATTTGGAAGGCAAGGACCATGACTCCAAGGAATGGAAAGGCAAGGTGGTGGTCATCGATTTCTGGGCGACTTGGTGCACCAGTTGCCGGGAAACCATTCCCGTGCTCGCGCGCCTGCATGACAAGTACGGCCCCAAGGGGCTCGTGGTGGTCGGCATCTCCACGGATAAAGCCCCCAAGGAAAAGGTGGCCAAGTTCGTCCACACCCTGAAGATGACCTACCAGGTACTCTGGGATGCCGACGACACCCAAGCCAAGGTCTTCGGATTCGAAGGGCTCCCGTCCGTCTACGTGTTCGGCCGTAATGGGAAACTTCTCAAAGCCATGCCCGAATACACTTCCGCCCATGAAAAGGAGATGGAAGCCTTGGTGGAAGGCCAATTCCCGGGAAAATGATCGGGTGGCCCGGCCGGGCCTGGCTGATCCTAAATGGCCCGGGGGCGCAACTCGGCGAGCACCCGGTTCCCGGCGCGCAACTGGAAATAAGCGCGGCCATCCAGGCATTGCAAGCGGTTGCTGAACAAGGAAAGATGGTGGTAACCCGCCGGTTGCGGGCCCTCCACCAAAGTCGCCAAGGCGCGGCCTTGGGCGTCGAAGGCGAGCAGCGAGACCTGCGCGGCCTCATCCATGCCGAAGGTAACATCCAAGCTACCCCCTTCCCAGCGCAGGGTGGGCGAGAACCAGGCCTCATGTTCGGTCCCAATTCGATCGCCCCCCGCCAAGGCGGTTCCGAGCGCGCACAAGACCGCTAAACCCATTCGCTGCAACGGCATAGGGGTAACCCTCCGGAATGCAATATATCGCCGGTTTCCCCGGCGGGGTTGGCAAAAAACCGGATAAAAACGTCTAGGAATTAAGGAGCCGGGGGAGCCACGATACGGACCAATTGCCAAGCTGTCGCGGCGGGATTTCCGGCGGCGTCCTCCGCTTCCAATCGGTAGGCATAGAAACCGGCGGGTACTTTGCCTCCGGCATCGTTATCCAAATCCCAACGGATAATCCTGGGAGGCAATTCTTTACCTTTGAAAGTCCTGAGTAGGGAGCCGGCCAATCCGTCCGTCCCGATCCCGCAGATACTCAGGCTCCAAGCGCGGATACGGCCTTCGGCCAAGGAGCGGCCTTCGTCCCGAGCCGGTTGGCGTCCCCCCCAGTGGTCGTCCGCGTCCGCGGCCAGGGTTTCTGAACGGCCATGCACATAGGTAAGGTCGTGCGCGGAGAGCCGGAAGAGTTCGCCGGTCGAATCACCCAGAACCAGGCTCAGCTTATCCGCGGTCACCTCCACCGAGGGCGGCAAGGGATCGAGCCGGCCGCCCATGCGGAAATTCAAGGATAGGGAGTGGGAGGTTTCCCTTTCACCCGTTTCCGGGCTATCGCCGGCATAGATCACGTAGGCGACCACCAGGGCCCCGTCCCCTAGGGGGAGGTTGAGGAAGGTTCCCCAAGCGAAGCCCGGCGACTCCCCTTGCGGCAGGGCCACCGTCCCTCGGAAACCCAGCCTTCCGCCCGGGAAGAACGCCGACGCCGCGGAAAAGGCATGCGTCATGCGGTCGTCGGGAAGCAAACCCTGGGAGCGCAGTTCATAGTAGGCATCGGGATCATGGAATTCGACTCCCGCCCAGCGGAAACCTGAATGGCCGGTGCCGAAGGAAGCGCCGTAACTTCGGTGCGTCCGGAATCCCCCCGGCTCCTGCCCCACTCCCGATTCCATCGCATCGTGCACAACCAGGCCCAGCCAAGCCGCCTTCCAGGGACGCAGCAACGCGCCCACGTCGGCATCGATACCGAACCCGTCGCGGCCAATGCCATCGCCGGTCCCCGTGCTTTTGAGCATGGCGCCGACCGAGGCCCAGGACAGGCCCTCCCAGGCTGCCCCCGCGACCAGGCCTTGCCGCGGCGCCAGGGGCGAAGCCGGATCGCCCGGTCGCGTATCGTACCAATAGCCTAAAGCATAGGAGGACTGGTCTCCGGCAGGCGCGCCGAAAAGGAAGTAGGGCGACAAGCCTGCGGAAATGCCCATCAGTCCGGTCTCGGCCTGGAAAGCATCGTGCACCGACAAAGCGGCGGGATTGACGAAGATGGACCCGACTCCGGCGGCATGGGCCGCCCCGCCTCCGGCGAAGGAGGCGGACGCGGTGCCGAGGGGTAATTCCGGTAAGCTGGGGCGGGCGAAGATGGGGGCCGCCCAGAAGACGGCGACTATACAGGGAAGGCGGAGAGGAAACCGGGGCATCACCCCGGATTATAGGCCCTCGGCTTGGGAAGGCGCAATCCTAGTGCGAACCGTTAGCGACCGAGCGGTTGGATTTGCCCGGCTACGCTCAGGCGCAACAGCCAGTTGGGATGCGCGCGCAAGGCTTGGGAGAAGAATGAAAGGCGATGCGCGCCGGCGGAAAACCGATCCCGCAACAAGAAGGCGACCTCACGACCCTGGGCATCGTAGGCGATCAGGCTGACGGGGCCCTCGGAAGCCAGGGAGAAGGCCAGTTCCAGCGCACCCGGCGCGACTTCGCGCAGGGAAGGGGCCGCATCGAGTACGAACGGGGTTAGGGCGGCAGTGTTGGGGAGGATGGAAATGAGAGGACTGATGAGGACATAACGGGCTCCGTTGATATCCCCACTCGGATCATTGGTCGTGTCGGCATTGGTGCATTTGGTCCCATTCTCTTGGCAAATGCGAAGCTTTCCATGCGTGGTCGTGTCTTGCCCCACCGTCCACTTGTAGGTAGCGGTCCCCTTACTTTTGGCGGACATACCCGACTTGACCGACGTCCACACTTTTCCGTTCCAGAAATCGATATCGACGTTGCCATGCACGATATCCACGCCGAAGGACACGGTAACCGTATCGCCGGGATGATAGGGGCTAGGACGGGAGAACTTGAGCGAGCCCGGAGTCAGGTGGCCCCAGGACTGGGAAACCAGGCTTAAGGCGGCAGTGGCAATCAGAAAGCGGCGCATGGATGAACTCCTACAAGGATGGACAGAAAAGGGTTATTGCCCCTCTTTGAGGATCCTCAACGGCATTACTATGAAAAAGTAATTCGGGTTCTCCATTACCGGCTCGACGATAATCGCTCCCAGGGGATTATTGAACTTGAAAAGCACCTCTTCCGTCTGGATTAGCCGGAAAACCTCGAGCACGTAGTTGGCATTAATGCCCACTTCCACCGCGTCGCCGCTGTATTCCGCGGGCAGTGCTTCCTCGGAGTCACCGCCCAAATCCTGGTTCTTCGCCGACAAGGCGAGTTGCCGATCCTGGAACCCAAACACCACTAATCGCGTCTTGGCGTTGGCCATGGTCGCCACGCGCCGGATCACTGAGGCGAGGTGCTCGCGGTTCGCCTTCATCTTCTTGGAGAAGTCCTTCGGGATCACGTTCTCGTAGTTGGGATACGGGCCTTCGATGAGCTTGGTGAAGACGACGATGGTGTCGGTGGAGAAACGCGCGTTGGCCGGTCCGATGTCCACCTGGATCTGCTGTTCGGCGTCTTCGGACATGCGCAGCACTTGCGTCAGGGCTTTCGGGGGCAGGATCACGCCGGGTTGCACGTGCACGCCGGGCGCGGCGGTGAAGGCCTTGCCCAGGCGATGCCCATCGGTGGCCACCATCTGCAAAGCGTCCAACTTGAATTCGCAGAACACGCCGGTCAGGCTCATGCGGCTGTAATCGCTGGAGACGGCGAAGGCGGTTTTCTCCGCGAGGAAGCGGAGATCCTTGAGCGGCACCTGGAAGGTCTTGGACGATCCCAGATCGGGGAGGGCGGGATATTCGCTGGCGTCGAAGCCGGTGAGATTGCACTGGAAGCCCGACTCGGACTTGATGGTCACGAGATAATCGTCCACGGAAACGAGGACGGGGAAATCGGGAAGCTCCTTCACCACTTCCAGTAGTTTCTTGGAGTTGATGACGATCTCGCCATCCTCATGGCCCTCCACTTGCAGGCGCAACACGATGGTCATGTCCAGATCGGTGGCGCGGATCTCCAGGGTATTGCCCTCGAGCTTAAGCAAAAGGTTGTAGAGGATTTGCAAAGTGGTCTTGGTCGGGGAGGCATTGGCGGCCATCTGCAGGGCGTCGAGGAACACCGGTTTGCTGGCTTCGAACTTCATACCGTCCCTTCCTACCGGCCGCGAGCACTGCGGTCGCCGGGGCCCGAAAGATAGCTTTTGCCACGCCAGACGCCGTCCATGGGGAGCCTCCCGGACCCAAGTCCGGCCGGGTCCCGAGATAGAGCCCGGCTGACAATCGACCCCTCCGGGAGCTAACTTTTTCCCTCACCATGATTATAGAACCGAAAATCCGCGGCTTTCTCTGTACCACCACGCACCCCATCGGTTGCGAAGCGGCTGTCCGGGAACAAATCCGGTACGTGAAATCGAAGGGGGCCATCCCGAAAGGCCCCAAGAAGGCCCTCATCATCGGGTCCTCCGCGGGATTCGGCCTCTCCTCCCGTATCGCCGCCGCCTTCGGTAGCGGCGCCGCCACCCTCGGCCTGGCCTATGAGCGTCCCCCGGAAAAAGGCCGCATGGGATCCCCGGGCTGGTACCAGACCCACGCCTTCGAGCGCGCCGCCCATGAGGCCGGACTGTGGGCCAAGAGCCTGAATGGCGACGCCTTCTCGGAAGACCAGAAAAACCAGGCGGTCGCCCTTCTCAAGGAGATCGGCCCGGTGGATCTCGTCGTTTACAGCCTGGCCGCGCCGCGCCGCGTCGACCCCAAAACCGGCGAGGTCTATAAGTCCACGCTCAAACCCATCGGCCAGAGCTACACCAACAAGACCCTGGACTTCAATACCGGCGCGGTCACCCAGGTGACCTTGGAGGCGGCCAGCGAGGAAGAGGTGCGCCATACCGTGGGCGTAATGGGCGGGGACGATTGGATGCTCTGGATGGATCGCCTCCGGGACGAGGGATTGCTCGCCCCCGGATGTATCGCCATGGCCTATTCCTACATCGGCCCCAAGGTGACCCAAGCCGTATACCGCAACGGCACCATCGGCACCGCCAAGGATCATCTGGAGAAGACCGCGCGCAAGCTGGATGAACGCTTGCAAGCTTCGGGCGGACGCGCCTTCATTTCCGTCAACAAGGCCCTGGTGACCCAGGCCAGTTCCGCCATCCCCTTCATGCCGCTTTACATCAGCCTGCTTTACAAGGTGATGAAGGAAAAGGGCATTCATGAAGGCTGCATGGAGCAGATGGATCGCCTTTTCCGCACCAAGCTCTATACCGGCCAACCCATTCCCGTGGATGCCGAGCATCGCATCCGCATGGACGATTGGGAGCTGCGGGACGACGTGCAGGCCGCAGTGGAAAAGCTGTGGGAAACGGTGGACACCGGGAACGGCGCGTCCATGGCGGACATCGCCGGCTACCGCGGGGATTTCCACCGGCTCTACGGCTTCGCCTACCCGGGCGTCGACTACGCCGCCGACGTGCCCGAGAGCGTCATTAACGCCTAACCGCGCCGGACGTTCCCGAATCTCCCCATCCGTTCGTCGAAGATCCGGCGGGTGATCGGTCTTGAGGGCCGGTTCCCGGTCGCCCGCAAAGGGGAGATGTGATCGATCGGCTGTTCGCATCCATAGCCGCCTTGTCATTGCGGAAGCCGTGGCTCACGCTCGCGGCCTGCGCTCTCTTGCTCATTCTCGCCTTGCCGGCCGCGCGGCGCGCACCCTCGCTTTTACAAAGCGGTTCCGGCGACATCGCCGGCAGCCCGTCCCTGCGCGCCGATAGCCTTTTACGCGCCGACTTTCCCATGCCCTATTCCCAGTTGCTGGTACTGGCCCTGCGCGGGGGCCGAACCGCGGAATGGGATTCTTCGTCCTTGCTCCCAAAGCTGACCCAAGCGTTTTCCAGCTTCCCGGAAGTCACCGCCGCGCAGGCTTCCCCCGACTTCATGGATCCGCGCCTGCGTCCCCCTTCGGGATCGGGGGCCGTCATCATGATCGGGGTCAAGGCGGCTTCCGTGCGCGAAGCCGAGCAGGCCATCCCCAAGGTCCGGGCGGCGGCGGCGGCGATCCTCGCTCCGGCCCGGTCGGCGGACCCGGGGTTGGAATGGGCCATCACCGGGCGCTCGGCCCTGACCTACGACCTCAACCTGTTCAACGCCAAGGACGTCTCCCGGGCCGAGACGCGCGTGCTGCCCCTGACCTTGATCATCCTGTTGCTCGCCTTCGGATCCCTGGCCGCGGCCGGAGCGCCTATGCTGATGGGCATCTTCACCACCGTTCTCAGTCTGGCCGCCGTGGGCGTGCTGGCCCGGCATTGGCCTTTGTCCAACCTGGTGCAAAACGTTTCCAGCATGATCGGCCTGGCCGTGGGCATCGATTATAGTCTGCTCCTCATCCACCGCTATCGCGAAATCCTGCCGGGGATTCCGATCGGCGCTGCGACTCCGGGCGCCGGCCTCGCGAGGCGTAGGCAAGCCATGACCGCGGCGATAGCCACGGCGGGCAAGGCCGTCTTCTACAGCGGGCTCACGGTGCTGATCGGATTGGGAGGCCTGTTGTTCACCCCCCTCATGGAAACCCAATCCATCGGCTGGGGCGGATGCGCGGTGGTGCTGGCTTCCATGGCCTGCGCCCTCACCTTCCTGCCCGCCGCGCTCGTCCTCCTGGGCCCGGCCCTGGATTGGCCCGCCGTCTGGTCCCGCCGCTTCACGACCTCCGCTCCGGGCGGCGGCTGGGAGCGCTGGTCCAGTTGGGTGATGCGCCGCGCCCCGTTCTGCGCTTTGGCGGGCGCGGCCCTGATCGCCACAATGGCCTGGCCGGCCCGGCTGACCCGCTTCGGTTTTCCCGAAGCATCATTCCTTCCGGCCGATCTGGAATTCACCCGCGGGCTACGCATCCTGGAAAACATGAAGTTGGGGGGACTGATCAGCCCGGTGAACGTGATCCTCACCGCCGGGGATTCCATCCTCACGCCTGGACGCATCCCGGATTTGCTGGCCTTCTCCGCGCGCCTGCGTTCCGATTCCGCCGTGGCTCGCATCTTCGGCCCGGTGGACCTGGCCGATAATTGGCCGCCGGAAAAATACCGGAAGCTGTACGCCGATCCGGCCGCGGCCCTGGAAAGGATTCCTTCCATCGGCGATTACTTCCTGAGCCGGGACGGGCGCTCCCTGCTGATGCAGCTCCTCTTCAAGCCCGGAGTGGGCCTCGAGGACGCCAAACGCCTGGCCCGGGACGTCCCTGGGTGGATGCGGATCCCGGGATTACGCATGGAGATGGGCGGGCAAGCCGTCTATTACAACGACTTCGATATGGCCATGCGCTCGGCCTATGCCCCCAGCGTCGCCTTCGTGCTGATCGTCAGCTTCGCCGCCCTGCTGCTCTTCTTCGGTTCCCCCCTGGTGGCATTCAAGGCCCTGATCTTGAATGGCCTTTCGGTGCTGGCCGGCTACGGGGCCGTGGTGTACGTCTTCCAACTGGGCCATGGCCATGCGCTGTTCGGGACGGCCGGGCCTTCGCAGGTGGTCCCCTTGACCATCCCGCTTCTGCTCTTCTGCATCCTCTTCGGCCTGAGCATGGATTACGAGGTGTTCCTGATCAGCCGCATCCGCGAAGCGTATGCCGCCGGCGGGGACAATGCCCGCGCCGTCTCCGAGGGCCTGGCGGCTACTGGCCCCATCATCACCAGCGCCGCCCTCATCATGGCGGCCGTATTCGGGGCCTTCGCCTTCGCCCGGGTGGTGGTCGCGCAAATGCTCGGGCTGGGGCTGGCGATGGCCGTCCTGGTGGACGCGAGCGTGATCCGCGTCCTTCTCCTGCCGGCTTTGATGAAAATGGCCGGGCGTTGGAATTGGTGGCCGCGCCTATGACGGGCTAGCGGGCCTATTCACGCCCTCTTCAGGACCTACTGGGCCCGGAACACGCGTTCTTCGAAAGAACGTTGTCCGGCCGCGACGAACTTCACAAGTACCATTCCGGCCGGTCCGGGTCGCATGGGCACGGTTCGCTTTCCGGGACCTTTGCCCGAATACGAGCCTAGGCGCGCGCCTTCCAAATCGTACACGGCGAGCGTGTACTCTCCCGTTTCGCGAACCTCCGCCGTCAGGGCGTCCCGGCCCATGTTCAGTCCGCGATACGGCTTTTCCCCCGCCCGCGGCCCGTGCGCGCCGATGGCGGAGGGCGTGTATTTCCCGACGAAGGTAATCACGCTCATGCCCGGGATGGGCCAACTGAACCCGTCCCCGGAAACGGCGACGGGATCGCGGGCGGTCAGTTTCACCGCATCCGAGGTTTCCCAAGGCGTCACCGACGATACCGAAACGCCGTTCAAGACGAACTTCTGGGTAATCGCCGCCGAGGTTTCGTTGAAAGCGACGATGGCCAAGGTTCCCGAGGAATCGTTGCGGTAGGCGGTGACGCTGATGCCGGCGGTGGGAGCATCCGTGGCGGTGATACGAAAGGACCCTGGCCGCACGAAGCGGCTATAGTTCCCCATCACGTAGCCGCGCTGGCAGATGTGGCCCTTCATCATCAATCCATTGGAAGCGGTGCCGGTCTCGCCATCCGCGGGAATGATCCACCACACATGGTAAGCGCTCACGGGCCCGTTGACGATGTCCTGATGCATTTCCTTCGCCAGCGGAATCCCGCCCTTCATGGATTCGTCACCGGCGTAATTGTCCATGCCATGCTCCGTCTCCCACAGCTCTTTGCCTTTATCCGCCACCAGTTTATATGGCCAACCCGTTCCCGTCGGCCCGCTCCCGTATTGGTGGGAAGCGATCACGTCCAGGTATTTCACGGCATCGGCATCGTTGAGCAGGGCATCTCCGAAAGGCTTGAGCGAACCGAAATTGATGACTTCGGGGGAGATGACCCGCGTCTTCACTCCCGCCTTCTCCAGCGTAGGCCCCAGGTATTGGCCAACGAAAGTGGTCATCTGGGCGGCGGTATAGATGCAGGACTCATAGGTGGCCGTCCAGTTCGGCTCGTTCTGCGCCGAGATCCATTTCAGGGGCGTTCCCTGGGAGTCCATCTTCTTGGCCAACGCGGCCAGCTTATCCGCCCAGTCCTGATAATGGGAGGGCATAAGGGCCCCGCCATTATTGACGTCGTTGTTGTCCTTGTAATTGGCGGCCGGCGACCAAGGCGCTCCCCAGAGCGACGCACCCAGCGCATAGGCCTTCTTGGCGATGGTAAGCTCTCCCGACCCGATGGTTCCGTCGCCATTGATGTGCATGCGCACCAGGCTCAACCCGCATCCTTGCGTCGTGGAAAAGAGCCGGGTGATGAGCGAATCCGTGAGCCCGTTCTTCCACGCCGTCGATCCGCCGAAGCCGGACATATGTTGCAGGAGGCTATTGAATTGGATGGTGCAATCGGCGGACATGGCGTGGGTGATAAGGCTCGCCAATACCAACGGCATCCCCCGCGACAACGCCTTCACTGGCGATGAAAATCGCATACTACCTCCATTAGCCTGACTAATACGGAATGCGGTTCGGCAAACCCGTTCCCGCCAACCCATGGGGATAGTACGAGGTGAACTGGGACAAAACAAACGGATTTTCGGTACTATTTCAGCGTTTTCGGCCACAAAAGCCCAATGATTATTGAGTTGAGTGTAGCCGAATCCCTCGATTCCCAAAGGACCGGAACAAATACGGCCGAAGTGGCGGTCAACGTGACGGCCGAGCCAGAGGCGAACTGGATCGAGTAGTGGAGGTGCGGGGGTTCGGGAGGGAGACTGGAAATGGTAGCGGGTCAGGGATTTGAACCCCGGACAAAAGGATTATGATTCCTCTGCTCTAACCAACTGAGCTAACCCGCCCCAATTTCAGGCCCTCGGCCGCATGCGGCCATAGGGCGTTGAGGTCGAACCGGACAGGGTAATCTAATAAAAAAACCCGGGCCCTAAACGGCCCCTTACTCGTCGAAGGGGGTATCGGCGGAGCGATGCTTTTCTTCTCCGGATTGATTTGCGAAGGGGTGGCAGTGGCCAAGTTGTCCGACTTCGCATCTGAAGGGCGCGCAGTCCTAGCCCGACAGGATCGGGTTTCGGTGGAACCTTTGTGGCTTGACCCAAGATGCCGGGAGGAGCCGGGACCGCGGATGACTTACCGCTTTTAAAGAACAAGCCGGTCGCCGTGGGCGGCCGGCTTTCATCAGTCATCCCGTTTCCGGCGGCCGGGGTGGTCGCCCCAGCCGGATGGACCGCGGAGATCAGACCGCTTTCAGCGGCCTGATCTCATCAGCTGCTTCAGTGAGAAGGCCAGCTTGACGTTGTTCTGCTTCTGTTTCGAATCGGAGCCGAACTTGTCCTTGAGCTGATCCACGGTCGCATGCGGCTTGCGCGGGCCCTTGCCCGGTCCGCCCTGTCCGCCGAATCCTTGGCCCCCGGGACCCTTTTGTCCGCCCGGTCCTTGACCCGACTTCCCGCCCTGGCCTCTCGGACCCTGGCCCTGGCCCTTGCCTTCGGCTTTGACCGCCGACTCCTTCTTCATGGAAAGGGAGATGCGCTTCTGCTGCACGTCCACGTCCAACACGCGCACGTTCACGATCTGGCCCGCGGTCAGGATCTTCTTGGCATCATCGACGAACTTGTCCGCGATCTCGGAGATGTGGACCAGGCCGTCCTGGTGCACGCCGATATCGATGAAAGCGCCGAAGTTGGTCACGTTGGTGACTACGCCTTCCAGCCACATATCCTTCTGCAGATCCTTCATGTCTTGGATCTTGGCGTCGAAGCGCGCGTACTTGAATTCGGCACGCGGATCGCGCGCCGGCTTTTCGAGCTCGGCGGTGATGTCGAGCAGGGTGGGCAAACCCACTTCCTCGGTCACGTATTTGTTCAGATCGATTTTCTTGATCTGCTCGCCGTTGCCGATGATCTCCCGCACCTGGGCGCCGATGTCCTCCACGATCTTCTTCACCAGCTCATAACGCTCGGGATGCACCGCCGAGGCGTCCAGCACGTTCTCCGAACCTTGCACGCGCAAGAAGCCGGCGGCCTGCTCGAAGGCTTTCGGTCCGAACAAAGGCACCTTCACCAGGGCAGCGCGCGATGCGAACGGGCCGTTGGCGTTGCGGAATTCCACGATGTTCTTGGCAAGGCTCTTGTTCACGCCGGCCACGTAAGCAAGCAACGCTTCCGAAGCGCTATTCACGTCCACGCCCACGCTGTTCACGCACGACTCAACCACCTGCTCCAGCTTGCGCTTGAGCTCGTTCTGGTTCACGTCGTGCTGGTACTGGCCCACGCCGATGGCCTTGGGCTCGATCTTGACCAACTCGGCCAACGGATCCTGGATGCGGCGCGCGATGGATGCCGCGCTGCGGATGGTGGCGTCCAGATCGGGGAATTCCTTGCCGGCCAGGGGAGAGGTGGAATACACCGACGCGCCGGCCTCGGAGACCACCACCTTGATGGGCGGGTTCTCCAACGTCTTGATGGCATTGCCGATGAACTCGTCGGTCTCCCGCGAAGCCGTTCCGTTGCCGATGGCGATGACGTCCACCTTGAACGATTCGATCATGGCCAAGAGGATGGTCTGCGAGGCCTCGATCTCCTTTTGCGGCGGCATGGGGTGGATGGTGCGATGCTCCAACAATTTGCCGGTGGCGTCGATGACGGCCAGCTTGACTCCGGTGCGAAAGCCGGGATCCACGCCCATCACGACCTTCGGGCCAGCCGGGGCGGCCAAAAGCACGTCGCGCAGGTTCTTCTGGAAGACGACGAAGGCTTCGTTGTCGGCGCGCTCCTTAAGGGCCAGTCGCACTTCGGTTTCGATGGAGGGCTTCAGGAGGCGATCGTAGGTGTCCTTCACCATCTTTTCCAACTCGACCTTGTAAGGCGAGGACGGCTTGATAGCCTTGGCGGCAAGCAGGCCCAGGCATTTCGCGTCGTCCAGCACCATCTCGGTCTTGAGAACTTCTTCCTTCTCGCCGCGGCGCATGGCCAGGATGCGGTGCGAAGGCAGCGCGCTCACCTTCTCGCTGAAGTTGTAATACATCTCGAACTTGGTACGCTTGCCTTCGTGCTCTTTGCGCACCTTGCTCGTGTACAAGCCCGTCTTCATGGCCATCTCGCGGATCTGCCCCCGAATGGCGGCGTCTTCCTACAACTCTTCGGCCAAGATATCCAGGGCGCCCTGCAGGGCCGCGGCCGCATCGGCCACGCCGCCTTCGGCGTTCACGTAGGCGGCAGCCAGCATCTCCGGGGTCTGGCCGGCGGCGGGCGCTTCCTGTGCCTGAATGATCCGCGCCAATGGCTCCAGGCCCGCTTCCTTGGCGGCCATGGCGCGCGTGCGACGCTTGGGCTTGTACGGCAGGTAAAGATCTTCCAACTCCGTTTTCGAAACGGTGGTTTCGATCTTCGCCTTCAGGTCCGGCGTAAGCTTCCCTTGCGTCTCGATGCTTTTCAAGATGGACTCGCGCCGATCGGCGAGCTCTTTGAAATAGGTGTACCGCTCTTCAATCAGGCGCAACTGGTTCTCGTCCAGAGAACCTGTCACTTCCTTGCGGTAGCGGGTGATGAAAGGCACCGTCGACCCCTGGTCGAACAAGGCAAGCGTGTTGCGGACCTGCTCGGGCCGGATTTTGGTTTCATTCGCGATCAGTTCGACAAAGGACACGTGCGACTCCCGGTAAAAAAGCGGGGAAGGGCCTTGGCTATCAATGGGTTACCTTCCGAAACCGGGCCGAAGGCCCGGAGAGGACGGGAAAAGTAGGAATTTGCCCGGGTGCCTGGAGCGGAATCGAAAGCCAGGGCTCCAGCCGTCTCATTCACACAATTTCCAGATAGAAACTGGCGAAATTAAGAATATTTCGCACAAAATTGGCTGTTCAAACAAATACCGGCGTATGACACAACCGTGACAAAACGCTCCCGGGTCGGGGGTATTATTGTAACAGCAAACTCAACTAAGGAATATGCCATGACTCACCAATCGGTGGAATCTTGGGAGGGAGCTTCGCTCTACTACCAATATATCAAGGACATCTCCAAGTACCCACTCCTGAAGAAGGATGAGGAGTTGGAAATCCTGAAGAAAATCCAGACCGGGGATCAAAGGGCGATCCATAAGCTGGTCTGCTCCAATCTGAAATTCGTCATCAACGTGGCTTTCATGTACAAGAACCAGGGCTTTTCCCTGCCCGAGCTCATCAATGAAGGCAATATCGGCCTCATCGAGGCGGCCAAGCGCTTCGACGTGAACCGTAAGCTCAAGTTCATCTCTTATGCTGTCTGGTGGATCCGCCAGGCCATCACCCGCGCCATCGCGGAGCGGGCCCGCATGGTCCGCATCTCGGCCGAAAAGGAATTGATCCTGCGCCGGTTCAGCAAGTACAACGTCCCCATGCGCCAAGTGGTCGGCGGCGGCACCCAGATCGATACCGACGCCTTGGGCGGCAAGATGGGTTATAGCGGCCGTCAGATCGAGAAGATCATGGAGATGGGCCTGCGTCACGCTTCGCTGGACGATCAGATCAACGGCGAAGAAGGCTCGACCATCATGGACGTCATCGAGGACACCCATACCGAGGCTCCCGATGTGCGGACCACCGTGTCGTCGCGGCAGCAGTTCGTCTCCCGCATGCTGCATAAGCTGAACGATCAGGAGCGGACCGTACTCTCGATGTACTTCGGCATCAACTACCACGAAGCCCTCAACCTCGAGGAGATCGGCGAGATCATCGGGCTGTCGAAGGAGCGCGTCCGCCAGATCAAGGAAAAAGGCCTGGCTAACCTGCGCAGCATGGAAGATGCCCAGGAGCTGGCCGTCGCCGGATAAACGCGAGGAGCGCCGGGTTTGCCCTTCGGCAAACCCGGGAGCGACGAGCCACTCTCCCCGAAAGCCGCGATGCGGAGTTCGCCCTCCGCTGAACGGTCAAAAGAGGCCCCTTCTCCCGGGGCCTCTTTTTTTTGATCTGGATTGAGGGGGCCCCTTTTTTTCTATGGCTTGAAGATTTTCAAGTCCAGGTCTTGAATGGGCTTGAAGTGTTTCGCGTTCGAACTCGCCAGCTTGAGATTATTCTCTGTGGCGGTTGCCGCGATCAGCGCATCGCCGGCGCGTATCCCGTGGGCAAGGGAATATTCCTCTACGTAAATGGAAGCGCGATGCCCAATCCTTTCGGTTAAGGGCAAGATGGTAAAGCTGAAATCGCTTAGGAAATCCCGGACATCCTTCTGCTGCTGCTTATCCTGAGCGGATTGAAGCAATTCCATATAGGTCTGGATGGAAATGTAGCGGGCGTCCGCCTTTTGGACCAGATCGGCCGCGGCTTCGTTTCCGCGCTGGATCCAAATCAGGATATCGATGTCAAAGAGCATGGTAACGGCCGCCACGGAGATCCGAAATGACCTCCGAAACGGTGCGTTTGTCCTTCCGGTTAGGGACCCCGCCAAAAGGTCATTGTCAGACCCTTCGACGAGCGGCCGAGGATGTCCCGCCAGGGGAAAGCTGCGGTTCCCATGGCGCCGGTGCCGGGCAGCGAGAGCCTCTGAAGAGGTGGCCTTAGATTGGAAACCATTTCATCCGCGGCGGTAAACGAGACGTAGCCATAGTCGCCGTTCTCCTGCTCGTTGAACCCCATGCCCGGCTTTCCCGATGCGTACACGGAGTCGGTGGCCTGGCCCTTCATCACCCCGTTCTTGTACGCGGTGATGACATGCCCCACGATGGATGCCCGCACGATGTCGCCCGCCTTCGCCTGGTATTGCGATCCGCTGGGATTACTGAGGATGGTGTAGTCGCCCAGCGGCCCATTCCATCGAACGATAAGCAGGTAGGCATTGGGCGCGAGGGAGAAGGTGATCTCGTAGCCGTTGCAAACATGGGCGGACAAGGTCGAACGCAGGCGCAGCTCGACCTCGGGGTAGTTATACGGATCGCCAATCCATACCTTGCCTTCCGCCGATTGATCGGGGCCCCAGGTTCCCGCCAGCAACGCGGTGGCATCGGCATAACGCGCGGGCCCGGGATGCGGATGGGTTTTACCTTGGGTGGTCGAGATGTCTCCCCAATCGAGGCCATCCTTGGCCCCGGTGAGCCAGGCGCCTTCTTCGGAAACGGGACTCTCGACCGCCGGGAAGACGGTCGTATAAGATCGGCCGAACGCCGAGGCCACCAGGAGAAATGCCGCGGGCATGAAGCGCAAAAGCCGCATGCCTGGAATTATACGTTTGTCCCGCGGGCGAAGCGCCCCGAGGATCGCCCTCAGTCCAGGCGCCCGAATTTCCCGGCCTGGAAATCCTCCACCGCCCGATAGATCTCTTCCTGGGTGTTCATCACGAAGGGCCCATAGGCGGCAATCGGCTCATTGATGGGATCGCCGCTCAGAATGAGCACCCGGCTTTCGGCGGTCGCACGCACCTGGATCGCTTCCCCATCGTTCGCGAAGAGGGCGAAATGATCGGCCGGCACCGCGCGGCCATTCGCCGCCACCGCGCCTTCGATCACCAGCAAACACGTATTGTGGTCGGCCGGCAAATCCAGATCCAAGGTAGCCCCCGCGGCCAAGAGCGCCTTATACAGTTGCACCGGCGTGCGCGTCTTGGCGGGGCCCTTCGCCCCGCGATATTCCCCCGCCACCACTTCCACGCGGCCTTTCCCCTCAGGCAAATCGTACACGCCCATATCGGCATGCTTGATTTCCTGGTACCGGGGGGCCGTCATCTTGTCGCGCGCGGGCAGGTTCACCCATAACTGCACCATTTGCATGAAGCCGCCGGAGCGGGCGAATTCCTTCTCGTGGTATTCCTTATGCAAGATGCCGGAGCCCGCCGTCATCCATTGCACATCGCCTTCGCCGATGATGCCGCTGTTGCCCGCGCTGTCATGATGGGCCACGCGGCCATGAAAGGCGATGGTCACCGTCTCGAAGCCGCGATGCGGATGGGCGCCGACTCCGCGCGGAGTTTCGCTCGCAGGAATGCGGGTCTTCGGACCGTAGTCCATGAGGAAGAACGGACTCATGCGTTCCATCCCCAGGCGGCCGGGGAAGAAGTTATGCACTTTGAAGCCGTCCCCCACCATATGGGCCGGAGGCGGCGCAACAACCGATTCGACTGATCTCGTTTTCATAACCCAAATATACGTTATAACGATAGATGTAACAAGGTATGTATATCTAGAAACTAACTTTTTGAGGAAGCCTGGCTTATTCAGTGGATTTGAACCATCTGGACAGAAGGGCGTGTCCTGTGGGGGGTGCGCATTCTACAATTATGCGGAAATCGGCATCTGTCGATTCCGAACCGGGTTAGGCCCATGGAAACCGCCGAATTATCGTCCCTCTTCGCGTCCCGGAGCGTTTTGGTGCTCGGGGACGTGTTTCTGGACGAATTCGTGAGCGGCGATTGCTCTCGTCTTTCTCCCGAGGCTCCGGTACCCGTGCTCAAGGTGGACGATGCCCGGACCCGCCGCGTTCTGGGCGGCGCGGCCAACACCGCCGCCAACGTGGCCTCACTCGGGGCCAAGGCGGTTCTCATCGGCATATCCGATGACGATTGGCATGGCCGCCAGTTCGAAGCTTTGGCGGGAAGTTTGGGCATTACCTACGAGCGGGTGCGGGACGGGCGGCCCACCATGCGCAAGACGCGTTTGGTGGGGCAAGGCCAACAACTCTTGCGACTCGATTACGAAGAAACTCCCAGCGCCGGACCGGTAGCTTCGGCGGCCATCCTGACCGCCTTCCGCAAGCATCTGCCCGCGGCGGGAATGGTGGTGCTGTCCGATTATGCCAAAGGGTTCCTGACCCGGGATACCACGCAAGCCATATTGCGCGAAGCGCATGCGGCCGGCAAGGAAGTGCTGATCGATCCACGGCCCCAACATGCGGACTACTACGTGGGCTGCGATTACATCACGCCGAATTGGAAGGAGTCGCAAGGCCTCTTGGGCCAGGCCGAATGCGATCCCTCGGATGCTCTCATCATGCAGAATGGCCTGGCGCTGCGGCAGCGCTTGGGCGCGCACGTGATCCTGACCTTGGGCGCGCGCGGCATCACCTTTTTCGATCGGGAGACCGGATCGCATTTCAATCTGCCGACCCAGGCGCGCGAGGTGTTCGACGTGAGCGGCGCGGGCGATACCGTGGTGGCCACCTTCGCGCTGGCGCGCGCGGCGGGCGCGGGGCTCGAGGATGCGGTGCGCATCGCCAACAAGGCGGCCGGCGTGGTGGTGGGCAAGTTCGGCACGGCCACGGTCACGCGCGAAGAATTGATGGCGGGCGAACGGGGGGACACCCACTTGGTCGCGCGGGAGAATCTCTCGGAGTTGTCCCAACGCCTGAAAGCCGAAGGCAAGCGCGTCGTAACCATCAACGGATCATTCGACTTGCTGCATGCCGGCCACGTGCATATCCTGGAGGAGGCCCGGGCCCAGGGCGACGTCCTTATCGTCGGGCTCAATAGCGATGCTTCGGTGAAGGCCTACAAGGGCGAAAAGCGGCCCATCGTCCCCGAGGCCGACCGGGCCCGCATGCTGCTCGCCTTGCGCGCCGTGGACTATGTGCATATCTTCGACGAGAGCGAGCCCATGCCCTTCCTGGACGAGATCAAACCGCACGTGCACGTGAACGGGTCCGAATACGGACCCGATTGCATCGAAGCGCCGTCAGTGAAAGCCCATGGCGGCCGCATCCACATCGTGGGGAAAATCCCGGGACTTTCCACGTCCGATCTGCTCGCGCGCATCCGCGCGTCGGCATGAGTGTCGAAGCGGCCGACGGGCCGCCCGAAAGCCCGGCGCCACGCATATTCGTCCGCATCTACCGCGAATTCCCCTCCGCCCCGGATCCAGACGATGAAACGGCCGTCGTGGCAGGCGGGGGCGATGAGGAGGCGGGCAAGTTCGTGATCCTTTCCCGCCGGGAGGAAATCCATCTGGTACTTTCGCCGGTGGCATTTACCCCTTACCATGCCGACATCGTCCGCCAGTATCTCCAGGTCGAGGGCCGGGGCCGGGTCGAGGGGGCATCCTCCGCAGGTTGCCGCATCCTATCGCCGGAGTGGTCCGTGCACGGAGGCGGGCATTTCGTCATCCAGCATTGGCTGCATCATTTGCTGTTGCACGGGAAATCCTCCGGCTTCGGGCGCTACGAGGCGGCGAAGCTGACGCCTTTTTTGGACGGGCTTCCCGCTAGCTTGGGCCTGCAAGGCTATACCCTGGAACTCGACTGACTCCCGGGTTACTTCCCGATGCAGAATCCGGCGAAGATGCGGCCCAGCACTTCGTCGGGCGCGATCTCTCCCAGCAGCTCCCGTAAATGGCCGGCCGCTTCGCGGGTCTCGAAGGCGAGGATTTCGATGGCCGGCTTGCCGCGCAAACAGGCCAGCGCCGCCTCGACCCGATCGCGCGCGGCCATCACGGCCCGGAATTGCCGCTCAGTCGTCAGCAAGGGATCCTCCCCCAAGCCGCGTCCGCGGAAGGCCGCCGTTTCCAATTCCGTCCGGAGAGCATCCAGACCTTCGCCGGTGAGGCTGCAGACCGAAAGCGCCTCGGGCATGGGGCGGAAATCCGCCAAATCGGCTTTGGTGCGAACCCGGAGATCCACCGCATTGCGGGCCGGTTCGTCGGCCGCTTCGCCACCGATGGATTCCATGGCCGGCAGCGGCGCCGGAGCGGCTTCCCGCGTTCCATCCTCCACCCATACCCGCACATCGGCCTCCCCCCATTGCCGGCGCGTCCTTTCCATGGCCATGGCGTCCAACTCGTCCGCCGGCCGTCCCAAACCCGCGGTATCCACCAACTGCACGCGGCCCCCGGGTAACGTCAAGGTTACCTCCACCCAGTCCCGCGTGGTACCGGGGACGTTCGACACCATGAGGCGATCCTCGCGCACCAGGGCGTTGACCAGGCTGGACTTGCCCGCGTTGGGCGCGCCCAGGATGGCTACGCGCGGAGCACGCCCTAGCCCCCGGCCTTTTTCGAAACCGGACGCCAAGGAGTCCAATTCCCGCCGCATCGCTTCCAGGCGCGGGACCCAGGAGGCGTAATCGGGATCGGCCTCTTCCTCGGAAAAATCCACGTCCAGCTCCAGCCGGACGGAAAGGTCGACCAAGCTTTCGCGTAGGACCTTGAGCGGCGCGCTCAGGGCGCCCTCCGCCACGCGCCGCGCATTGCGTAAGGCTTCCAACGTCTCGGCATGGATGAGCTGGCCAACGGCTTCGGCCTGAAGCAAGTCGATCTTGCCATGCTCGAAGGCCCGCCGGGTGAATTCTCCCGGCTCCGCCGGACGTACCCCGGGCAGCGAACTTAATACCGCCAAGATCCTTCCGATCAGGAGCGGATTGCCGTGCGGGTAGATCTCCAATACGTCCTCGCCGGTGGCGCTGGCGGGAGCGGGAAAGAAAACGAAGTTCAGGCGGTCCAGGATTTCGCCCGGGACCGCGGCGGGGGAAGCGGGGTCGCTTGACGGCACCCGGAATGGGCCGTGGTAGACATGGCGATGAGAGGGTTCCGGTCTACCCAGGCAAACGGCGGCCACGGTCCGGCAGGCGGGTCCCGAGAGGCGGAGCACGGCCAGCCCGGAGGTGCCGGGCGGCGTGGAGCAGGCGACTATGGTCTCCAAGTTAGGCTCCTCGCTCTGGAGTTTGCGCGAGCAAACTCCACGCTCGTCGCGTTTATGATCCCCGGCTCCTCGCTCTGGAGTTTGCTCGCGCAAACTCCGCGCTCGTCGCGATTATGGCCTCAGGTCTTCGCCGGCTTGTTGCGCGACGGCTTGGCGGGGGTCGTCACTACCGACACGCTGGCGGGCCGCAAACGATTGGTGTAGAAGTAGGTCTGGCCGATGGTGAAAAGGTTCGAGACCGTCCAATAAAGGACCAAGCCCGACGGGAAAGAGCACGAGAAGACGAACATCATGACCGGCATCATCCAAACCATCATCTTCTGGTTCGGATCCTTGACGGACATCTTCATCTGGAAGAACATGCTGGCGGCCATGAAGAAGGGCAGGATGGTCACGCCTAAGGGAAAGAGGTAAGGAAGCTTCAGCGCTTCGTAGACCACGTCCGGCCGGGCCAGGTCATGGACCCATCCGAAGAAGGGGGCGCCTTTCAATTCCACCGAACGGCCCAGCACGTTGAAGAGGGAGATGAAGATCGGCATCTGCAAAAACACCGGGAAGCAGCCCATCACCCCAGACAAGGGATTCACGCCTTCCTTCTTGTAGTACTCCATGATCTCGAGATTGGCCTTCTGGGGGTTGCCCTTATGCTTCTCGCGGATCTTCGCGATGGCCGGCATGTGCTGTTGCATCTTCACGCCTTGCTTGGTCTGCGCGATGGTCAAGGGGAAGGTCAGCGTGCGCACGAGCAAGGTGAGTAGGATGATGGCTAGGCCGTAATTATGCACGAACCCATTGAAGAACTTCAGGGTATGCAGCACCAGACCGCACAGGGCCGGGTACCAGATGTCCGCGCGGAAGAAGGATTCATAGCCGCTGAAGATGATCTTCTCGTAGTTCTGGTGGTAGGCCAGCAGCTGATCATACGAGAGGGGCAGGATCAGGAAATCGAAGTCCAAGGTCTTATCCTCGACGTTGCTCGCCGAGATGAGCAGTTCGTAATCATGGGGATAGCTCTTATCCTCTTGATCCGCCAGCTTGCCTTTGGCCACCACCTTGTTGTTGGTCTCGTGGTTGAAGTTGATGACCCCGGCCACGTATTTGCGGCGCAGTCCGGCCCATTTCAGCACCCCGCTCTCGGCGTTGAGGACCTTATCGCCCACGAAGGCGGTACGTTCCACGTTCACGCCATTGTCGTATATGAGCTCGCTGAAGTAACCGCTCATCAGCCCCACGCCCTTGCCATGAACCACTTTTTCCGTCTCGGACAAGCCCGCGTTCCAACCCAGGGAATACGATCCCAGCGGCGTCGACGATTCCAAGTGCTGAACGATCTTCGCGCTGTCGGGGTAAAAGGTGAAGCTGCGATCCAGCGTCCGCTTGCCGTCCGGCGTTGTCATCTTGAAGTGCACGGTGGCCGGCGCCTGGCGCGCATCCAACACGCTGTCCTTCGTATCCGGGGCCCATAGCTGGCGGGACAGATCCTGGTTGTCCACGGTCAAGGTCAAGGCGCCGCCGTCCCCCTGGATGATGTCCGGGTTCAAGGGCTTGTGCCCGGCCAATTCCTTCAAGGTCACCTTGGCGAGGCGCGCGCCCTGGTTGTCCACGGTCACGGTGAAACGGTTGGTCTCCACGATCAGCAGGCTGTGCGCCAGGGCCGAACCGGCGGCGGCCTTTCCGGAATCGGAGAGCGCCCCGCCCTGGACGGGCGTACGCGCCGCGCGCGCCACCGAGTCGGCGGCAACTGCCGCGGCCGTCTTGGCTTTTTCCAGGGAGTCGGTCTTTTGCTGCTCCACCTTTATGGCCTGCTCTTTGGAAGCCTGTCTCTGCTTGTAGCCGGTCCACAGGAGCATGAGCCCCAATAGCAGGATCCAGCCCACGATCGTGTTCTTATTCAAGAGAGTCTCCTCAGTGAAATTCGGGGACGACGCGACGGCCAAGCCCGGAAGGGCGTCGGCGGTCGGGCCGGGGGAACGGGATCGAATCCGCCGCGCGCTAAGGGCTGGCAGCGGAGGATACGCCAGGCCGCCAGGATCAATCCCATGGCCAGGCCGCGGGTCTCGATGGCGTCATAAGCGTATTGGGAACAAGTGGGATGGAAGCGGCACACCCCGTGGAAGAAAGATCCATGCAAGGCCTGATAAGCGCGGATCGAAAACAGGAATGGCGTTTGCGCCACGCGGGCCGCGGCTCCGCTCATTTGCCCTCCGCGATGGCGGCTAACAATTGCTTGGCCTGGGCGCGCATTTCCGTGCGGTTGAAACGGGAGGCCCGTTCCGGCACGTCGAAAACCACCCAGGTGCCTTCGGACAAAGAGGGAAGGGCCTCGAAGAAACATTGGCGGAGCACGCGGCGGATGGCATTCCGAAGCGGCGCGTTGCCGCTCCGCTTACGGATGATGAATCCCACCCGCGTGCGTTCCGGGGCGAGGCGCGCAAAACGCACCGTCAGCGGGGCGCTGCGTAGCGCCTTCCCGGTTTCGAAAACCCGCTTATACATCTGGGGCGTGCGGAGCCTGCGCTCACGGGGAGGCAGACGCTCCGGTTGATCCGGATCCGGAGACGGGGTTGGGCGTGCAGGCACGTTAACTCCCCCGCTCCCGGGACGGAAGAATCAAATGTCCTTGTACGCCATCCCGTCGCTCACCGTCAGGCGATGGCGACCCTTGGCCCGGCGGCGCGCCAAGACATCGCGGCCATCCTTGGTCGCCATGCGGGCACGGAAACCGTGCTTGTTCACGCGTTTACGATTACGGGGCTGGAACGTTCTCTTCATACTGGAAATCCGATTTTAAGATGAGGGGATCAATTTAGCTTTCATCCTGTTGCCAGATCAAGGGTTAGACTCGATCGTGAAATCCCCATGCTTATAAACCTGCAAAGCCTCTACCTCCGAATCGTGGCTTTTCCCTTAGCCTTGATCCTTTATGTAGGGGGATGGAAGAGGAGGGTCTTGCGCGAGAATGTGCAACGCTGTGGGATTCGACGCCCTTTCTTTCGATTGAGCTTTTGTACCCATGTAGCCCTCGATTTCGTTCGTTTGGCGCATGGCTGGTACGGCCAAGCCATCCGGCTTCGACCGCAGGACACCGAAAAACTAAAAAAACTCAAGTCAAATCCTGCGGTCTACCTCACCGCCCACTTCCATCATTGGGAGCTAATGGGGGCGTGGATGACCGCTCAAGGGATTAGGCTGCTCAGCGCGGCCCGTCCCATGTCCCATCCCTATGCTCAGCGGCTTCTCATGCGAATGCGATCCCGTCTCGGGTTGGCGACCGTCTCAGAAAGGATTCCTCGCAAGGCGCTCCTCCACCTGGAACAAGGAGGCTGTTTTGGGATGCTCTGGGATCAACGCGTACCAAGCTCCCCAATCCGGGCCGCATTTTTCGGTCAGCCCTTGGGGGTCGATCCCCTACCCCTCTTCTTCCTTCGGCATCGATCCGTGGCGGTTTGGTTCGGGGCTATTCTTCCAGATGGAACCCTGCGACTTCTCCTCTTGGCCGCTCCGTCCTCTTCCCTTTCGCAGTCGCTGGCTCCAACGCGATTGGCTCGTCGCTACCATCGGGTCTTAGAAGTGCTTATTCGCAAGCACCCCACATGGTGGTACGGGATGGCCCATCGTCGCTTCCTGGAGTCACCTCCGTTCCATTCCCTTGTCGGTGTTTCACGTGAAACATCGACGGCTTCAGGGGTTATGGTTTCACGTGAAACCAAGGTCTCGACGGAATTGGAAAATCAATCTTCGCTTCCATAATCCAAGGGTAGATCTTCTCCGGTTCAAAGGATACGCTTAAACGGGGATCCTATCAGAGAGGGCTGCGGATCAACGAAGCGCACCAGAGATACCCCTGAAGTCTTGAAATCCGAAAAACCCTTCGTACATTTACTTGCCCTATGGAAAATCTGCTCCAGGATCCGTCGAAATTCGACGATAAAACCCTACAAAAACTCAGGGAAGTCGAACATTTCCTGCGGAAATGGAACAAGAACATCAATCTCGTAAGCGAGAAGGATGAGCCGACCGTTTGGGAAAGGCATATCGTGGACTCCGTCCAACTGATGCCCTTTTTCAAAGAGGTGAATAAACTGGCAGATATGGGGAGCGGCGTAGGCCTACCCGCGGTGCCCATTGCCATCGCCTGTCCGGACATCGATGTATTCGCTGTCGAACCCAAACAGAAGCAAAGCGCCTTGATGCAGGAACTGATTCGCGAGATCCGCATCCCCAATCTGCATGTGCTCAACGAACGGGTCGAGAAGGTTTTTCTATCTCATATGGACGTGGTGTGCTGCCGCGCCTTCGGGGAGTTCACACGGGATGCACGCCTCGCCTACAAGATGCTGAAGCCGGGCGGACTGTTCATGACCTTCAAGGCCTCGGAAGAAAACACCACGCCTCCGGGATACGATAAGGTCGAAAACCACCCCTACCAATTGCCCGGCAACCCGCGGAAGTATTACATCGTCATCGCATATAAAACGGGAGAGATGTGAGCCGCATTATCGCAGCCTGTAACCAGAAGGGCGGCGTAGGCAAAACCACCACCTGCGTTAATACCTCCTCCGCCATGGCTGCCATGGAAAAAAAAGTTCTCCTCGTGGACATGGACCCGCAGGCCAACGCCACCCAGGGCCTGGGCTTCGATCCCAAGGAGTTCGAAGAGGACATTTACGATATCCTGGCCGAAGCGGATAAGGAAGTGACCGCCAGCCAGGTACGGCGTTTCATTCGCCCCACGAGCATGCCCTTCCTTTCGATCTTACCCTGCTCTCGTTCCCTGGCCGGTTTAGAAGTGCAACTGATCACGCAACCGATGCGGGAGAAACGCTTGGCCCGGGTGCTGGAAGCGATCCGCGATGACTACGATTTCATCTTCATCGATTCGCCCCCTTCCCTGAGCATGCTTACGCTGAACGTGCTCACCGCTGCGGATACCGTGATGATTCCGATCCAATGTGAGTACTACGCCTTGCAGGGGCTGGCCGAACTTTTGAACACCATCCGCCTGGTGCAACAGAACCTGAATCCGAAGTTGTCCATCGAAGGCGCATTGCTGACCATGTACGATAGCCGGCTGAACCTTTCCAAGCAGGTGGCCGAGGACGTACAGAACACCTTTTCGGAAAAAGTGTTCAAGACCATCATCCCTCGCAGCGTGAAATTGTCCGAGGCTCCTTCCTTCGGTCAACCCATAATTCTCTACGATGCCATGAGCATGGGCGCCATGCGATATATGGAGTTGGCCAAGGAGATTCTGCAGAATGACTAGGAAGGCTTTGGGCAAGGGCCTGGAAGCCATTTTCGGCAACCTGGGCACCGAGGTAGTCAATCCCAAGACTGGCAATGCGACCTTAGAAATTGAACTTTCCAAAATAACGGCAAATCCCTTCCAGCCCCGTACCGAATTCGGCCCGGAAGAGATCGCTGAGTTGGCCCAGTCGATCCATGAGAAGGGATTGTTGCAGCCTATCCTGCTGCGGAAGCATCACGATGGCTACCAGATCGTCGCCGGCGAACGCCGTTACCGCGCGGTACAGAGCTTAGGCCTGAAAACCATCCCGGCCCTGGTGCGCGATCACCTTTCCGATCGCGACATGATGGAAATGGCGTTGATCGAGAACATCCAGCGGGTGCAGCTGAATGCCATCGAAGAAGCCATGGCCTACGAGCAGTTGATTAATACTTGCGGTATCACCCACGATGAACTGGCCCAGAAGCTGGGAAAGAGCCGTTCGGCCATCACCAATACCTTGCGATTGCTTAAACTGGAAAATCCGCTGCTGGAAATGATCCGCGAAGGGAAGCTGACCGCCGGGCACGGACGCGCCCTGCTCCAGGCCGAACCGAATAAGCGCTTGAAACTGGCCCACAAAATTGTTGAGGATCATCTTAACGTGCGCAAGGCCGAAAAGTCGGGCACGAAACGGGATGGATCCAAGTCGGGACGCAATCCGAACACCCAGGCCTTCCTGGAAAAACTTCAATTGCTGCTGGGCACCAAGGTGACCCTGCGCGGGAACGATGCCAAAGGCATACTGGAGATCCACTTCATGCAGCGCGGAGACCTGGAAGCTTTCGCCGAGATGATAGAACGGGCGCAATTGGCCCACGGCTGAACGAAGACGCCCAAGCCGGACCGGACCCGAGCCCCTTCCCCCGCCCTTCGCCCCGACCCATGAACAAGAAGCGCTACATCACCATCCAAATCCTGCCCGACGATTCGAGCGCAGTCTGGACCATTAAACTGCGCTATCGCTTTTTCGAATTCCTTTTCTACGCCATCATCCTCGCCCTGTTCGCCACCGCCTTGGCGGCGGTCAAGATCACGGAGATCAACGGGAAGGTTTTCGCCGCCAACCATCTGGCCATCATCAACCGCGAACTCCGGCAGAGGCAACAGAAGATGACCTTGCTGGAAAAGGAACTTGACCAGATGGCGGAACAGGAACGGAAGATCCGCGGGATCCTCCAGACGTTCATCGCCGAAAAAGGGGCCGATACCGCCAGCGACGGCAATGCGGGTACGCGCATGTCGGCGGCGGACATCGACAAGTTCATCTCGGACGTGCGCGCCTTGGATCGCAAGCGCCGCGGCTCGGGCGCGTTTCCGGCGCGCGATCAGATTCCCGACATCTGGCCCACGGCCGGCATCATCAGCCAGAAGTTCAATGCCGGATCGGCCCCGGGCCAATCCGCGGCTTCGTCAGAGGCCGTCGCTTCCGGGGAAGCGGTCGCCTCCGCGGAGGCGCGCCACGATGGCATCGATATCATCGCCGAAGGCAATGCCCTGGTAGCGGCGGCGGCGGCGGGAATCGTGATCCAGGCGGGACAGGATCGGGACTTGGGACGCTTCGTGAAAATCGATCACGATCATGGCGTGCAAACCCTCTATGCCCATCTGTCCCGGACCTTCGTGCAGGCGGGCGACCATGTGGAAAAAGGCGTCTCCATCGGCGCGGTGGGAAACACCGGCAATAGCTTCGGCCCGCACCTGCATTACGAGATCCTGATCAAAGGCAAAGCCGTAGACCCCGAACAATACCTGAAGTGAGGAAACCATGTCCAAAAACGTCGCCACCGTCCAGACCTTCATTTCCGAAGGCACCCAGATCCTGGGAGATGTCAAGGTGGAGCATGATTTGCGCGTGGACGGATTCCTTAAGGGAACCGTGGAGGTGGGCGGGATGCTGATCCTGGGCCCGACCGGGAAAATCGAGGGCCAGGTACAAGTGCGCTCGGCCACGGTGGCGGGACAAATCCTGGGGAACCTGCACGCCCAGGAGAAAATCGTGCTCGAGCCCAAATCGACCTTGGTCGGCGATCTCCAGACGCGGGAGTTGGTCATCAACGAGGGAGCGATGTTCCAAGGCAATTGCTCCATGCAGATGGATGAAAAGCGCTGACCCAACCGTCCCTGACGGGGACGATCCCGGCAAATCCAATCAATGGCTGGCCTTCCTCAACCTGGGTTGGCTCATCATGCTAAATATGTTGGTCTTCTCGGGAGGGGGCCTATGGCTGGATCGCCGTTTCCGTACTGCGCCTTGGCTGATGCTGACGGGCGTTCTCCTGGGATTTTTCGGGAGCGGTTATACGCTCTTGAAGGCGGTGAAAAAGCTGGAAGCCACCGAAGCGAAAAAACCCCGAAAACGCGATGAAACAAAGCAGAATGGCAATGGACCCGACCTTTAAAGCCAACCCCCTCTTTGCTATCATTCTGCCCGTTAAAAAACCCGGGGAAATCCTTTTCCGGGCACTCGGAACCCTGATCCTTGTCCATCTACAGCAAAAAAATCGCCCTGGTCATGGTTTTATTGGCCCTGACCGCCGGGGCGGTCTCATTCCGCGTTAAGGGGTATCCCGCCGCCTTCGGGACGGGCGCGGTCGTGTTCATGGCCTTGAATGCTTTGGCCGCCCTTTACCCGTTGTATCACTTCAAGGGGAAGAACCCCCTCAATATCTACATGATCGGGATGATCGTGCGGCTGGCGGTGATTGGCCTGGTGCTGATCGTCACGATGGTCAAGGGCGGTCTTTCCCAAACCGCGCTTCTGGCCGTGACCCTAACCGCTATGGTATCCTTCGTCGCCTACCTGGCCGTGGAGGTCCACCATTTCCTGCGCCATAACGTCACCCTTATGAGCCCCGCCAAATGAAGAAGCTGCTTGCCGTCTTGATGCTCCTTACCGGCATGGTGCATGCCGAAGAAGGCCTGGGGGAGTTTCTCACCCACCACATTTCCAATTCCCATGAATGGCATCCGATCCCGTGGATCACCGTGCACCTGCCCACCGGCTGGATCATCGGCGGTATCGACGTGTCTCCCAGCCAGCATGTGTTGATGATGCTTCTGGCCGCGGTCCTGCTCATCGTCCTGTTCGCCATGGGCGGACGGCGCAAGAACAACGCTCCGGCTTCCAAACTGGGCCATGCCCTGGAAGCGATGGTCATCTACGTAAGGGACGAAGTGGTCGAGCCCAACCTGGGCAAGAAGGACACCGCCCGCTGGCTGCCCTTTTTCCTGACCATCTTCTTCTTCTTCCTGGCCCTGAACCTGATCAGCCTCGTCCCAGGATTTTCGGCCGCCACCGGCAACGTGAACTTCACCGGGGCCATGGCCGTCTTGATCTTCATTACCTATAACGTAGCGGGCATGATCAAGAACGGCC
>Ga0265324_10000098_pt1 | contig 68219 bp, 43 predicted proteins | sample 41419metaG_FD_198634 | JGI IMG/M metagenome (GOLD analysis project Ga0265324, IMG submission 198634) | Rhizosphere microbial communities from Carex aquatilis grown in University of Washington, Seatle, WA, United States - 4-14-19 metaG | ecosystem: Host-associated > Plants > Roots > Rhizosphere...
GCGATGGGCATCAACCGCTAGAGCCTCTATGCGACGTTCGGAGACAAGGAGTCCCTCTTTCGGCGGGTCATGGATCGCTATCGGGAAGGACCGATGCGTTTCATGCATGAAGCCCTGGACCGTCCCAGCGCGCGCGCTGTGATCGAAGGTCTCTTGCGGGGCACCGTAGAGTTCCTTGCATGTCCCGGCCATCCGCCTGGATGCCTCTCTCTGCAAGGGGGATTGACCTGCGGCAGCGGCATGGAGGACGTGAAGGATGCGATGGTCGAGTGGCGCAAGATGGGGTTGCTCACGTTGCAAAAGCGCATGCAGCGGGCGAAGCAGGAGGGCGACCTACCTCGCGACACGGATCCCAAAGACCTCGCCCGCTACGTCCTCGTCGTGATGAACGGTCTGGCGGTGCAGGCGGCTAACGGTGCGACGGCTGCGGAGCTCAAACGCGCTACGGAGTTGGCGTTGCGTGCGCTACCCGTTTGAATCAGGGGTGTCACCCGCGAGGCTCGCGGCGTTCTCGATCAGCCTTTCGAGTTTCACGTCGAGCTCCCACGCCACCTTGTCGGCCTCCGGGGACCCGAACTGCGCTACCGTTGTCGATAGAAGGTCGTACGTCACGACAACTCGGCCTTCATCGAGCGCCTCGACGTAGATCCGCGGAGGCACGTAAAGCCCGATCGCGGGCGCATGGCGAGTCATCTCGACGGCGATCAAGGCATTGCCAAGTACGTAGGTGGTGGCCATCCTTTCGCCAAGTCCAAGCGCGGCCAGAAGCCTTCCGTGGTCGAGCTTTTGAAATAGCGCGAATCCGGAACTCGCCACCGGGTGAGCAAGACGTTCACGGGCGTCGGCCGGCGAGCTTCCAGGATTTGCGAGAAGGTCGGGGCTCATGATCCCGAGGAGCGACTCGAAGGCCCGCGTGAAAGCGGAGAACGCAACGGGAGCGGTGTACTCACGTCGAACTGCCGCGTAGGGGCGGTCTGCGCGTTCAAGCGACATGCGCAAAGCATGGGCAGGTGCTCCTATCTCGGTCAAGCGGCCTGGCTAACGCCATCCGCGACCGTACGGCGTGAGGTGCCGAGCGATTCGGAGGCGTCCGTGCAGGCGCGCGCCCTGACCAATAGCACTTCGTCTCCGACGGCAATCTCGCCGCCCTCGATGACGAAGCAATTGAGCGCGAGCTTGCCTTCGAAGCGACGGTAGATGTCGCGGGTGATGTTCTTGTTCTGAACGAGTGTGTCTGGATCGAACGAGGTCAGCCGCAGGAGGAACATGTTGCCGAAGGCACCCTGATGGGTTGCGGCGTGGACGAACCCGAGCTTCTCAAGCACGCGCAGCGAGGCTGCGTTCACCTCGTCCACACCCGCGAAGATCGGTGTCGGCCAGGATTGCGTGCGCGCGACGGCGATGGAGGCACGGGCCATCTCAGTGGCGTAGCCGCGCCCGCCGAATCGCTCGAAGAGCGCGTACGCCAGCTCGGGTTCCGGATGGACTGGATCGACAGCGAGTACCTCCAGAAAGCCGCAAAAGCCCACCAGCTCGTTCGTCTCTCGTTCGTAGGCCAACCATAGTCCAACGCCGCGCTTTTCGAACAGAACCTCGCTCTCGCGGATCCTCTCCGCGCACCACTCCGGCGGATGGAGGACGCCATCCATCATGTACCGCCGCACGTGCTCGTCCTGCACGAGTGAGACGAATGCGTCGAGGTCGTTCGGCGTAACCGCTCGGTAGGTGAGATGCTGGGAGACCATGAGTGAGTGCGTAGCTCGTCCGTGACGACCGATGGTGGGGATCAGCACGTAGTGGCTGAACTGGCTGGCGCCCCTTGGGGCATGGCGATTCGACCAAAGCATGGCAAGCACCAAGACGCAGAACCGATGATGCATGGGTTTGCAAGAGCTGCTTGGGCGTTGATGACGGCAGGGGCTAGGGGATCGATTCATCGAGCGGCATCGCCGCTCGTGACCAGGCGAAGTGCGGGCGGGCTTTCCTTGGCCAAGGTCATGATGGTGACCGCTGCGGCGACTAGAATATTGAGAGATCCCCAGAGCGTCAGAATGACCAGACCGACCTTGGCGCGTTTCATGGGCAGAGCTTCTCACGGTCGGCTTCAGAAGCCATGCCATGAGTCACCGGCAGCGCCCCTCAGACACGACGTGCCTGCATGGATGCTGAACGAGAGGGGCGTCCTCGCGGCGGGCGTGCGGGAACTCCGGGTAGGGCAGAAGGGTAAGCATGTGAGCTTTCTTCCGTTGCTCGGTTATGATTGTCTCCTCATGCGGTGAATCAGGCGGTCCTCGAGCATTCTCTCGACCGACTTGGCCTCGTCGATTTCTCGGGTGAGTTGCTGCGTGAAGCTGCGTGCGCTGGCGACGTTGCGGGTCCAGTCGGCCCCGTCGCTTAGAAGTCCTGCCTCGCGGGCTTTGTCGAGCTGCTGCCGCAATTCCACAGGCGCTAGCGCGGTGAGGTTTGTCGTCGACAGTGGATGTCGTATGCCCAAGGCATGCAGTCGTCCGGCGAGTCGATCGAGGTCGGGCTTCTGGTCCGCGAAGGCATCTGAAACATCGATTTCGGGCGCCGCCTCGGCCGCAGTTAGCAGCTGGCCAACACGACCGACGCGAATTGCCGCCGCGTATTGATCCGCATCAAGGCTACTCGGCTCGCCCTTGCTGCGCGCGTAGACCTCGGCGACAAGCTTGGCTTCTTTCCCAAGCCAAGGCTGCAGGATTGCGAGTTCGTCTTTGGAGTTTCCGTCGGCAGGCGCATCCATGGCGGGCGTTCCACACACTGCTGCGAATACCTGACGTGCGAGCGTGGACAAGTCGAGCTCGACGCGGGCGGCAACCGCTGGCTTCTGGATCCCGGCGACGTAGTCGTTTTTCGTGGCGACCAGAAGCACGGCTGCCGCAATCCAGGCGCGTCCGCCACAATCGCGTACAGCGTGATCGCTTTTGCGCCTCTGCGCGCCTGAGGCGGGGAAGAAGCCGTCGGAATCTCGCTCGGGGCGCTACAATGGCTTCATGAGCCATCGCTCGGGCCGCGTCTGCGTTCGAATCAGCTTTGCAGGGCTTGTCGTGTTTCTCGGAGCCGCCTGCGACCAGAGTAGCTTCCGCGTGACTTCTCCGCCTGACGACGCGTCCGAGTCTGTCGATAACGCCGTTGCGGAAGGAGTCGACGCTGCCGTGGTCGCGGACGCCGCCCTTGAAGCCGAGCCCGATCTTGCGCCATCCAGCGATGTCGTCGCACTCGACTCCCCGCGATCGATTTCTCCGTTCGTGCAGCTCGCGGCGGGATTCGCGCACTCGTGCGGGCTGCGCGCGGATGGAACGGTCGCTTGCTGGGGGGAGGACTACTTTGCCGAATCCGAGCCGCCCAAGGTCGCGTTCTCTCAAATCTCGGTCGGCGAGCACTTCGCCTGCGGCTTGCGCCTGGACGGCGGCGTGACTTGTTGGGGCGACGACTCGTTCGGTAGCACCGCAGCGCCTACGTCGGGCGCGTTCACGCAGGTTTCCGCCGGCGAGTTGCAAGCATGCGCGTTGCGTGCGGACGGAAGTGTTACGTGCTGGGGCATCGGTTCTTCGCCGCTACCGGCAGACACGTTTGTTCAGATAGCCGCCGGCGGCGAGCACGGTTGCGGTTTGCATACTGACGGAACCGTCGCCTGCTGGGGCAGCAACAGTGTCGGTCAGACCCATGCGCCGGCAGGCACGTTCACCCAGATCGCGGCGGGCAACTCGCATAGTTGCGGCGTGCGCAGCGACGGCACCCTCGTCTGCTGGGGTAGCAACAGTGACGGTCAATCAACTCCTCCCGCCGGAACTTTTGCCGCTGTTTCCGTAGGATTCACCCATGCCTGCGGTGTACGCAGCGCCGGCACACCGGTGTGTTGGGGAAACGCCGACCTGGGAAAGACGCAGGTACCTGCCGGATCTTTCTCGGCGGTTGCAGCAGGCGGACGCCATAGCTGTGGTCTGCGCGCTGACGGCTCGATCGCGTGTTGGGGATATCAGGGCTTCGAAGAAGCCGTGCCACCGGCCGAGCCTTTGACATCCATCTCGGCCGGTACGCAGTTCAGTTGCGGGCTCCACGCGGACGGCGGCGCGATCTGTTGGGGCGCAAACCAGGAAAACGCCATGGCCGTGCCGACGGCGAGCTTCACACGGATCTTTGCCAGCGGCTTTCACGCTTGCGGCTTGCGCGCCGAGGGCAGCGCTCTGTGCTGGGGTGCCAATCAAGTGAATGCCCCGACAGATGCATTCACCCAAATCACCGTCGGCGACAAGCACGCCTGCGGGCTGCACGCGGACGGCAGTGTCGCGTGCTGGGGAGACAACAGCCTCAAGCAAGCCACGCCGCCCGATGGAACGTTTACCCAAATTGCGGCGGGCAGCGATCACACCTGTGGCGTGCGTAGCGACACGAGCATCGTCTGCTGGGGACCCGATCTTCTCGGCGATTGCGACGCGCCGACTGGGACGTTCATCCGAGTCGCGGCAGGCAGCCACCTCACGTGCGCCATCCGAACGAGCGGCGCGCTCGTCTGCTGGGGCAACAATTCCGTCGGTCAGACGGCTGCATCCACCGGGACCTTCGTCACCGTCAGCGCCGGTGCCGATCACGGGTGCGGCCTGCGCGACGACGGCGGCGTGATCTGCTGGGGAAAGAGCAACTGGGCGACCAGCGCGCCTTCGGGCTCATTCGTGCAGCTAGTGTCTGGTTCCAATCACGCCTGCGCCTTGCGCGCGGACGGCAGCGCCGCCTGCTGGGGTGACGTCATGCTGCCGCCGTTCTAGCTCGAGTATGGCCGCACCCCTGACGCGTTCGAGGACGCGCTTCGCGATTGCCTGAAATTCGCCGCCCGTTGTCGTAGAGTAGCTCCTGCACGACGGCTCAGGATCAACGATGTCTCGGTCACTGCCACTCGTCTCGCTTGCGGTCCTTGCCGGCGCTTTTGTGCCGGTGTCCGCGCGATTGGTGAGGGGCGAAGCGCTTGGTCCCGAGCCTTTGCCGGCGGAAGGGCCGAAGCCGCCATGGGCTTGCCGGGTGGATAGGACCGGACGCGAGCGCAACTTTCAGGGGCTGGGGCTGGTCGACCTCACGGTTTGGGATCCCGAGCCCGCGGCTCCGGCGCCGGTGAAGGAAGAGAGGTTCGCGCCGGCCCTCAACCAACTCTGTTCGGGCGAGCTTTCCTATCAGCAGTCGAACCAGTTCGCACACTGGATCTTGGAAGCGTGCGAGCGGTACGACGTCGACCCGTTTCTGCTCGCATCGCTCGTCTACCAGGAGAGCCGCTGTGCTTCGGCGAAGCCGCACGCGACGGATGGGGTCGGGCTCACGGGCATCGACACGGCCATGCATGCGCCCTTCCTGCGAAGCGGGCGCTATTCGTACTGGGTCAAAGAGGGCAACGAGTGGTTACCCCGCCAAGTGGACGTCAGTGATTACCTGACGTCGGTGCAGACCCTCCACCAGGACAAGGCCAACATCTTCTTCACGGCCGCGCTCATGCACGTCTTTGGGCAGCAGTGCCCCGACATCGACGGCGCTTTTCAGTCGGTCCCGCACCGTCACTACATCTCGCATCTGCTGTGGGGCGATCGCGTCCTCGAGACCGACGGCGAGGATCGCGTCTTGCGTACCCGCCGCGCCATCATCGAGTACTACTCCACCGGACCGCCGGTGGCGCGCGCCCACTGGAAGAGCGTCGATCTCTTCTGCCCGCTCGACGGTTGCCCGCGGAAAATCACCGGCGTGATCGGTGATATTCGCGACGAAGGCAAGCGGGCGCACAAGGGTGTCGACTTCGCGTCGGTCCTCGGCGAGCCGGTGCGTGCCGTCGCCGATGGCTGGGTCGTGTATGCCGGCGTGGATGCGCCCGGCAAAGGCGCGCGCAAAGTGACCCTCGACAAATCGGGCGCCATCCGCAAGAACAGCATGGGGCCGGGCGGCCTGTTCGTGCAGATTCAACACAAGGACAACCTGATGTCCGAGTACATGCACTTGCTCAATTACCTGGTTCAGAACGGCCAATGGGTCAAGGCCGGGCAGATCATCGGGCACGTCGGTGACACCGGCATTCGTATCTCGGTTCCGCACCTGCACTTCCAAATGCGCGACAATGGCGACATCATCGATCCGCTCGTTCACCTGCGTGCCTACCTGATCGGACCGCAAGCCACGTACCGCGGGGAAGCGCGGATCGCTGCTTTGCCGAGGCGCTGGCGTGAGGCGAGGTCGCGCCTGCGGGCACTCGCGCACAGCCGTCGCGAAGACGACCAGGGCTCGGATGTAAACGACGATAGGGTCTCGGAGCCATCGGGCAGCAAGGATTCCCATGTCGGCGACTAGGAACAACGTTCTCGGCTTCGCTCTGACAGGCATGCTCGCGGTGTGCGTGGCTGCGACGTCGGCTGAGGCGCTGGCGGCGGATGCAGGCGAGGCCCTTGACGGCGCGGCTGCGGGCGCGGCCTCTGTCGTGCCGACCGCCAACCGTCAAGTGCTGGTGCCTGAGGGCGAGACCATCGAGGACATCGACACGATCATCGAGGCCCTCGATCGGCAGGCGCCGGTCAGCGCGATCGCCTTCAGCCCGGACGGAAATCTCATCGCATCCGGCTCCGAGGACCACCGGGTGCGCCTCTGGCAGCCGGCGACCGGGCGTCTCATTCGCCGTCTGGAAGGGCACTCGTCGGCTGTGACTGCGGTCGCGTTTTCGCCCGATGGCAGCGCTGTTGCCTCGGCGTCGAACGACCGCACCGTGCGTCTGTGGGACGTTCGCTCGGGCCAGCTCCTCCGCACGCTGCAGGGCCACGTCTACCACGTGTACGCGCTGTCGTTCGATCCTCGAGGACGGTGGCTGGCCACGGCGTCGTGGGATCGGACCATTCAACTCTGGGACGCAAAAAGTGGCGAGCTCGTGAGGAAGCTAAGGGGACACGACGCCGCCATTCGCGCCATCGACTTCAGCCCCGACGGCAAGATGCTGGTGTCCGGATCCGACGACGAGACGGTTCGCTTGTGGAACACGGAAACGGGCAAGGAGCTCAACGTCCTTTCCGGCCACGCAGGAGCGGTGAATGCCGTGCGCTTTCGGCCCGACGGCGAGGCGGTGTTCTCGGGCTCTGCCGATCACACGGTACGCATGTGGCGTCTGCCTGACGGGGCCAGCGTTCGAAAGCTCGGCGATTGTGGCGCGCCCGTGTTTTCGCTCGCGGTGTCGGCGAACGGGCAAATTCTCGGTGGGGCCTGCGGCGCCGCTGGATCGGTTTTGTGGGACATCGGCACGGGAAGCGAGATTCGACGCGATCGTAGCCAGCGGGGTGAGACCCGCGCAATCGCCTTTAGTCCCGACGGCAGGAGGGTGGCCAGCGGCGGCGAGGATGCCTCGATTGTCGTGGAAGACGTTGCCACCGGACGCGTGCTCGTATCTCTTTGCGCCAACCTGGCTCACCTGGAGGCAGTGGCCTTCGGTCCCGACGGCAACGTGCTGGCCACGGCCTCGCGGGATGGACGTGTGCGGGTCTGGCGGGATGCGGGCGATCACAAGACCCTGAGTCGCGTGAGCGCAGGCGGGCGGGGACCGCTGCGCACGTTGGCGTTTTCGCCCGATGGCAATGCGATCGCCACCGGCGGCGATGACCGCACGGTCGCGCTCTGGAATCTGGCCGGCGACGGTGCCGAACGGAAACTTGGCCGGCACGACGGGCCCATCAATGCGGTGATCTTCCTGCCCGACGGACACACGCTCGCCTCGGCCGGTGAAGACGCGACGGTGCGTCTTTGGAACCTCAAGAAAGACTCTTCGGCCAGGGTGCTCAAGGGACACCGCTCGCCGGTGCTGGCCCTGGCCGCGAGTGCCGATGGCTCGCTGCTCGCGTCGGCATCCGCCGACGAAACCGTGCGGGTGTGGGAAACCGCCTCGGGAAGAAACGTGGCGGTGCTCGGCAGTCACCGCGGTCCCGTCACCTCGGTCGCTTTCAGCGCCGACGGAAAATATCTGATCACGGGTTCGCAGGACCGCACCATCGATGTCTGGCTGCTCGCCAAGCGGAAGCTGCTCAAAGGCTTGCGCAAAGAGCTGGCCGCCGGTGTGGTCGCGTTGGTTGCAAGCGATGAGCGGATTGCAGCGGCCTCGTCGGATGGGGCGCTCAGTCTTTGGAACATCGGCAGTAGTCGAATGGTCAAACAGGCCACCGGCCCCACGGATGCGCCGAGCGTGCTCGCCATCGCGCCCGACGGCGTCACTCTCGCGTCTGCCTCGCGCGACGGCGTGCTGCGGGTTTGGGACGCCGAAAAGCTCGAGCGTCGCTGGTCGCTCGTGGGCAGCTCGCCCCAGCGGTGGTTTGCGTGCAATGAAGCAAGGACCTGCTGGCGCAACGAGGACGGGACCCTACTCGGTCGAGCCACCGCGCAAGGCGGAGTACCCGTCTCGCCGTCCGACGATGCACATCGTACGTCGCTCGAGGCCGTCGTCGACCGAAGCAAGCTGAGTGGCACCATCGAGATCATGGAAGGGCGGACGGTCGCCATTCCGATCCGGATCGAGAATCGTGGCCACCACCCCTCGTACTGGGTCAAGGTGGCGCAGTCGTCGGCGCGCACGCCTGCACGTTCTCTTCTGCTGATTGCGCCTCCCACGATCACCGTGCTTGAGCCCGGCGACAGCGCCACCGTCGTATGTGAAGTGTCGGCGCTCGCAGATTACGAAAACCCGCAGCCGCACGACGAGACGTTGCGCCTTTCGATCACGAGCGCCTCGGCCGACCCCCTTTCCGTCGAGATCCCGGTGTGGGTCGACACTCCGCATTTGCGGCTCGGCCATCTTGCCCTCCTGAGGGGCCGGAAACAGGCGGTGGTGGCCTCGATGAACGAGGTTTCGATGGCCGAGCTCGAGCCCGCCCGCTTGCAGGGCGACCTGGCCCTGGAAGGCTCGCAGGTGAGCATCGCACCCGTCGCGCTCGAACAGCCCTTCATCGGGCAGGATCTCGCATTGGCTTTTCCCCTGCCGGAGGGCGTGCGGATCGGCAGACACAGTCGTATGACTTTCACCATCCGGAAGAGCACGCATCCTGCGCACGTCTGGACCTTTGCTCACGCACCGGTGCGTATCCCTCTGCCGCTGTGGACCTGGGCGCTGATCGCGAGCGGCGTGCTCGGGCTGGGCTTCGTGATCTGGCGCGCGCGTCTTTACGTTCGGGCGCGGCCGGTCGGGCGTGCGGGCAAGCGGTCGGCTCGGCGGGCCGTGGCCGTGTTGCTCGCTCTCGGCAAGGCTCTCATGGCGGTGGTTCGCTTTCGCGCGACGCTACGCCGCCTGCGAGCTCGTCTCGAGCGGCGTAGTATCGCGGTCACATTCTTCCGTCTGCAGCCGGAGACCCAGTGCTCGCATCTCGCACGTCAGTTCGGGGCCTCGTGGGCGCCGCTCGCCAGCGGCCACCAACCGATTTTCGATTTGCAGCTCGGCCCCGAAGTTCCCCTCAACGTCGAGCGCTGCTTGCTGGCGCTTCCGGCGGCCGAGGCCACGTTTCCCGTTCTGGCCGAGCTCGACAGCGTGGACGAGGGCCAGCACGGGATCACGGTCGTGTTTTCGGAGCTTCCCAGATCCGAGCTGAACGCACATCTGCGGGTTCCCCGGCGGCTCGTCGCTGTCAACAAGGCGGCGATGGATCGTATCCTGCGGGCGCCGCGACCGGCTCTGGCATTCGCGCAAGTCGTAAGCCGCCAAGTCGATCGTGAAGCCTTGTCGCTCTACCGCTCGGCCGTCGCGAATGGTCAGCGCCAGCCGCTTTTCGGCCGGAAGAGCGAGCTGCGCCGAATGACGACCGATCCGCGCAAGAACTACCTCGTGATCGGTCCGCACGGCATCGGCAAGACCAGCCTGCTCGACGAGATCTATCGCCGCTTCCGGACGCATCCGACGGTCGAGTGCCACTACCTTTCGCTTGCCGACGGCGATTTGACGGCGGCTCTGGGCGATGCGCTCGGCATGTCCGGCGAGCCGTTGCTCGACGTCTTGCTCGAGCGCCTCGTCGATCGGCCCAAGGGCAAGCAAGTCGTCGTGCTCTGCGATGATGCCGACACCTGGGCCACGCTCGACGCTGCTCGTGGCGGAGCCCAGCTGCAGACGCTCACGGTGCTGAGCCACGAGCACCCATGCTCTTTCGTGCTGGCGGGCTTCCTCGGGCTTCTCTATGCGGCGCGGCCGGTGCGCGGTCGCAAGCGCTTCGGCGACATCGTCCGGATCGAGAATCTCGATGCGGAAGCTTGCACGGAGCTCGCCACCTCGCCGATGGCCGCTCTGAACGTGCACTACGCGAAGACCGATCTGATCGAGCACCTCACGCAGCAGAGCGCCGGCATGCCGGGCCTGCTCGCGGTTCTTTGCGACCAGGTGCTCGCGCGCCTTCCGCCCGGCGAGGACATCATCGAGCGCGCCGAGGTCGAGATCGCCTGCAAGAGCGAGGCGGTCGCGCAAACGATTACCGCCTGGCGGCCACGTTTCGGCTTGCCGGAGTCTCGCTTCGCGACCCTCGATCAGACGGTCATGATGTCGGCCGTTTTCAAGCCGCACTTCACGCTCGAAGAGCTGCAGTCGACCCTGGCCGGCCTCGGCGTGCACGCGACCGCGACGGAAGTCCAGCATTCGGCAGATCGGCTGGTCGCCGCCTGCGTATTCGAGCACTGGCTCGGCTCGTTCCACTTCCGTGTGCCGCTCTTCCAAACCGTCATGCAGGAGGCGACCCTGGCGCGCATGATCGAGCAGTCGAGTCCCGACGACTAGCCTAGAACTGGCTGAGAAATTTCCAGGCTTCGGCCGGGCCTTGCAATCTACGGAACCAAGAGAAGCTTGCCCGTGGTGCCGCGGCCCGTGAGCGCCCGGTGCGCGTCTGCGGCTTGTGCCAGCGGGAATTTGCGCTCGATGCGCACATGAAGCTGCCCCGACGCCATCATGCCCAGGACGTCCTCGGCGCGTGCAAGCAGCTCGGCGCGCGTCGCGGTGTAGTGCTGCAGCGATGGCCGCGTCAGGCTGTACGAGCCCTTGGTCATGCGGGTCGGATCGAACGGCGGAACCACGCCGCTCGACTGACCGAACAGCACCAGGTGGCCGCGCATCGCGAGCGACTCCAAGCTGCCGTCGAAGGTCGTCTTGCCGACCGAGTCGTAGACCACGTCGACGCCGCGACCGTCGGTGATGCGTTTCACTTCCGCCACGAAGTCGCTGTCCTTGTAGTTGATGACGTGGTCGGCGCCCGCTTCCTTGGACAGCTTGGCCTTGGCTTCGGTCGAGACTGTGCCAATGACCTGGGCGCCTGCGCGTTTGGCCATTTGCGTGAGCAGCAGGCCCACTCCGCCCGCTGCCGCGTGAATCAAGGCCGTGTGTCCTGCGCGCAGCGGGAAAACAGTCTTTCCCAGGTAGTGCGCGGTCATTCCTTGCAGCATCGCCGCCGCGGCCGTCTCGGTGGAAACGCCGTCGGGAACCGGAACCAGGCGATCGGTTGGTACGACAACGTGACTGGCGTACGAGCCGGGGCCGGAAGCCCAGGCCACGCGATCCCCGATCTTGATGTCGACTTTTGCGGCCCCGACCGCTGCGCCCACGCTCTCCACGACGCCCGCACCTTCGAGCCCGATGGGAATGGGCTTCGGCGTCGGGTAGAGGCCGGTCAAATGGTACACGTCGATGTAGTTGACGCCGACGGCTTCGATGCGCACCAGAGCTTCACCCGGGCCAGGTGCAGGTGTGGGAATGTCCTGCGTAGTCAAAAGCTCGGGTCCGCCGTTTTGCGTGGGTCGTATCGCTTGCATGGGCTCTCCTCGTTTTCGTGCGAAGTTGTGCCCGCGCGCACCGTCGGCTTGGCGCTCGGACGAACCGTCGCGATTTACTCGCTTCGGACGGAACAGCTTGGGCTAAAGTAACGCTCCGGGCATTTCGATGTCGTCTAGCCTAAAACGGATCTTCGTCCTTCTGCTTTTTTCCTCTGGCTGCCTGCAAGAGGGGCCGGCGCCGAAAGGACGCCTGCTGTTTCACGGTCAACACGTGGAATCGCCCGCCTTCATCACGGTCGGCTCCGACGAAATGGTCCGCTTCGAGGATCGCATCTCGTACGCCACCGCGACCCAGGGTGGGGTGTCCGACCTGTGGATCTCGTCGTTCGACGGCACTACCCAGCGCAAGGTGGTCTCCCAGCTCTCGGATTTTTGGTCTGAGCAGGGGCCCGACAACGCGGGCGATCGTCTCTTCATGATCGACGAGCACTTGGTGCCGAGCAACGGCAGCCAGGCGAGGGCAGGGACGCTGGTACGACTTGGTCCAATGCTGGATGAAGAGTTTCGCCTGGAAGAGATTTCCAGCTACACGCCGTTTACGATCTCCATCGGTGGGCTGTTTGAAAACCCATTGGAAGGACAGACCTGCCCGAGTTTTCCGAGTCTGAAGGATAACTGTCCACAGCTCTTCTACGAGAAGCCGCTGCAATTAGGCGAGCGCTATCCAACGCTCATGCTTTGGGATGGCACGAACCATCTTCCACTGGGCGTCGATTCGAACTCGTTTCAAGTGCAGACCATCGGGAACAACGCCTACTTCGTGCTCGACGACCAGCACGTGCTGACTCGCTTCCGGCGCCCAAGCTACGCTCTCGAATCCTTGCGGGGAAATGTCGGTCGTTTTTCGGTCAGCGGCGACGAGCGCTACGCGGCCCTTGCGGTGTCCGACGACAAGCCCAGGACCGTGGTGCGCGACTTGAAGACGGGTCAAGAGATCCCTTTGATGCGGCCAAATCCGTCGGGGTGGGGCGGCTTCTCGGGTAGCACGTTCTACTATTCACTGAATGCCACCGTCACCGCACCGGCGGAGTTGCATACTCTCAATCTTGAAACCGGCGAAGACACTTACAAGACGCTGCCGAGCCCGCTTACCAATGCAAGCGACGCGAAGGACAGACCGAACAGCGACGAACGACTGATCCTCGACAGCGTCGGGCACGGTGTGTTCACGAGCAAGAGCGATCTCGTAGCCAAACGGGTTCTCCAAGGGCCGCTGTACACGCCGTCCTTCACGTCGGACGGCAAGTACCTCGTCTACATTTCGCCCGCGGCGCCCACCCTCTTCGATACTTCGGTGCAGGGGCCGCTCATGTTCCAGGATGCCGACCACACCGACCAGCCGGCCACCATGGTTTCACCGCCGGGCCTTCTGGTGAACGCCCAGCATGGCGCCGCCTACTTTTTCACCTCGGGCGATAACGGGCAGCTTTTGGTGTTTTGGGCGCACCTCGGGCGGTCGACCTCGGATTTGTACTTTGCGGACTATACCGAGGGCTTGCTGCCGACGAATCTTCGCTTGATTGCGAAATCGATCCTGTCGGTATCGGTCTCGGCCCACACTCTTTTCGGCATCGTGAACATGTCGCAACAGGATGGTGTCGGAGACCTGGTCTATCGCGACATCGATACCGGAACAGACACGCTTTACGCGCAGGCCGTGCTTGATGCGACGTCGTGTCCGTCAGGCCACGATTGCGCCAACATGTTCCTCTATGTCGTGCGAGGGCGTTCGGATTCCGATCGCTCCGGTCTGTGGATTGACAGCCTTGCTTCAGCGGATAATCCCGACGGGGGCCGCGACTAGTGCCGGCGGCTTCTCTTCTGCCGGCGCTCCTCCTTCTTTCCTTCGATGGTGGCATCGAGTCCGGTGCGCTTTCCGTCGACGGAGGCGCCGACCAGCATTCGATTGCCGCCACGGCCGCCGAACCCGTCTCGGCGATCGTCGATGGTGGTGCGCCCGAAGCCGTCGCTGCCCCGCCAGCGCGGACCCACTTGCGCAAGCTCAGCGGCAAGGTCGTGGCCCGCGGAACTCGTCAGCCGCTGGCCGGCGCGCAGATCAGCCTCGCCGTCGGCGACGGCACGCGCGCTTCGACGGAGTCCGCCGCCGATGGCAGCTTTTCACTCGAAGCCTTGCCAGGGGCGCACCAACTTCGCGTGCAGTATCCAGCCTTCGTTCCGCTGGTTCGTTCCGTCGACATTGTGGGCGATGTCGCAGACCTGGTCCTGCGACTCGAACCGCGACCCGACGGCGAGCGCTACGAAACCGTGGTCACCGCCGAGGCGCCCGAAGAGCCGGTCTTCGCCATCAAGAAGGAGGAGCTTGTCCACACGGCGGGCTCCTTCGGCGATCCCTTCCGAGTGATCGAGTCGCTGCCGGGCGTGGCCCAGAGCACGTGGCCGCTGCCCTTCTATGCCATTCGCGGTGCCAACCCTGGCAACACCGGTTTCTTCATCGACGGCGTGCGCACGCCGGCGCTCTTTCACTTTGCCCTCGGCCCATCGGTGATCCACCCGTTCTTCATCGAAGACCTCGAGTTTTACCCCGGTGGCTATCCGGTCAACTACGGTCGCTATGTCTCGGGCATCGTGTCCGCCAATACGGCGACGCCCGCCACGGATCGTTTGCACGTGTCCGCCGACGTGCGCTTGTTCGACGCAGGCGGTATCGTGGCGTCGCCGTTCGACGACGGCAAGGGCACGCTAGCGGTCGCCGGGCGCTACTCGTACACCGGCTTTCTCCTTTCGGCTTTCTCGAATGCCTACGCGCTCGACTACTGGGACTATCAAGTTCGCGTCCAGCACACGTTGGGGCCAGGCAAGATCACGTTCTTCGCCTTCGGGTCGGGCGACCGGCTGGAGCAGAAAAACCCCGACCAAACCGACTGGGGATTTCCGGGACAGGAGACTTCGATGCAGCCGGGTCTGGCCAAGCTCATGTTCCATCGCGCGCAATTGCGCTGGGATGGTTTGGCGGCGGCCGGGCATTTCAGCGCCGCCGTGGTCGGCGGGATCGACGATTCCACGGTCACGCTGACCTCGCTCTTCTCTTTGCCGGTGGGCGCCCGCATGTACACGCTGGCGCCGCGGCTATCGGAACGATGGACGCTCGCGCGCTGGATCGACGTCGAGATTGGTGCTGACTCCGAGATTCAGCGAGCGCAACCGCGCTCGATTGTTGCCGACGTAGGCGGCCTGACCGACGCCATCTATCGCACGGATCTTTTTCGCGACCGCGCGATCGTCTCGGCGGGGAGCTACGTCGGTATCGGCATTCATGCCGGCGACCGCTTCGTGCTGTCGCCGGGCTTGCGCTACGACGGCTATTTCGAGCAAGGAACGCAGGCGTTCGCGTTTGGTCCGCGGCTGCTGGCGCGCTATCGCATCGGCGCGCGCGACTGGCTGAAGGCGACGGTGGGTCAATTTTCGCAGATGCCCAGCCTGCCGGTGGGTGTGCCGGGCTTCGAATCGTTTGGTCTGGCGAGCTACGGCTTGCAGCGCTCGCGGCAGGCGTCCGTGGGTGTCGAATCGGCGCTCGTGGATCGTCTCGGCCTCGACCTCAATCTCGATACGTCGCTCTTTTACCAGCGCCTGCACCTCACCGATCTCAGAGACACGCTGATTCCCGATCCCGAGAGCGCCGACTTGCTCGAACCGCGCGAGGGCGAAAGTTACGGGCTCGAAGTAACGCTTCGCCGGCCGATGAAGCACCGCCTGTACGGTTGGGTGGCGTACACGTTGTCGCGCTCGGTTCGTCTCGTGGACGGGATCATCGTTCCGTCGGACTGGGACCAGCGGCACATCCTCAACCTCGTCGTCGGCTACCGCTGGCCGCGCAATTTTTCGACCTCGGCGCGCTTCCACTACAACAGCGGTAGGCCCTATCCGCTTTACAGCAACCTTACGTACGAAGTCGAAGAGTACATTCGCATGCCGGGTTTTCCCCAGCTCGACCTGCGAGGCGACAAGCGCTTCATCTTCGACAAGTTCATCATGGATGTGTACCTCGAGCTCGTGAACTCGACGCTCAGTCGGGAGGTCTACGACGTGAAACGCCAGACCACGGGCGCGCTCACCGAAAGCTACTACCGGCTCGTGTTGCCTTCCGCCGGCGTGCATATCGAGTGGTAGCGGCAGCTTGCGTTCGGCGACGGTTGACGGAAGCCAGCCGCGGGTTGAAGCTTGCCCATCATGAAGCATGCATGGCTGATTTCCGCTACGTTCGTTTTCGGGCTCTGCGTAGCTGCGCCCGCATTTGCCGACGACGCGGCCGTCTTCTACAACCAAGGATTGATTCTCAAGCGGCAAGGCAAGACAGCCGAGGCTATCGCCGAGATCAAGAAGGCGATTACCGCACGCAAGGATTACGCGGCGGCATGGTTCACCCTGGGCAACCTCTACCGCGGCGAGGGCGACTATGCGAACGCCGCCCAGGCGTACCAGAAAACCGTCGAGCTACAGCCCAAGGATGCTCCTGGCCACGCCAATCTAGGCGCGCTCTACATTCGCATGAAGCGCATCGACGAAGGCATCAAAGAGCTGGAAATTGCAGCGACCATCCAGCCCGACGACTACGAAACGCAGGCCACGCTGGGCACCGCCTGTCGGCAAAAGGGCGACTATCCGCGCGCCATCAGCCATTTGAAGAAAGCCACCGAGCTCAAGCCGGAGCAGGCGCTCGCGTGGTCAAATCTGGGCGTAGCGCTGACCAAGACTTCGGACAAGGACGGCGCCATCAGGGCTTTTCAGAAGGCCATCGCCATCGAACCGAAGAACGGCATGACCCACTTCAACTTGGCCGTGGTCTACCGTCAGCAGAAGCGCATCGACGACGCCATCCCCGAATATCAGGAGGCAGTGAAGCTAGATCCGAGCCTGTCGGGCGCATATTACGACCTGGGACTGCTCTATTCGCAGGATCGCCGCCACGAAGAGGCGCTGGATGCCTTCCGGAAGTACCTGTCGACCAGCGACCATCGCGATTAGGCGTCGGAAAAGGACGCCGAGGAGCGCATCAAGTCGCTGGAAGCAGCCGCGCCGAAGAAGAAGTAGCGTTCGCGTTTGCGTAGCCGAGCTTTGCTCACCGACTTCGTCGGCGCTGCGGACCTCCACCTCCAGGCCCCTTCCCTCGCGGCCCGCGGCCGCGACCTTGCGGCTCCGCCAGAGCGCGCGAGGCCGAGCGCAGCGAGCGGTGGGCAGGGTGGGTGGCAGGGGCCTCGGGTTTGGAAACCCTCGAGGGTTTCCATCAAAATTTGATGCCCACGAAGGTGCGGACGACCTGGGCGGCGTTCGCATCCTCGGCGTGGTTCCACAGGGGGTTCTGCGAGTCGCTGCCGACGGATCGGGCGAGGGCGCCCATGGGCCAGAACACGCCCCAGGTGGCGCCAGCGTAGATGTTTTCCCGTAGGTTGCGGTACTGAAGACCGAGATCCATTTCGACGCCGTAGTTCATCGAGTTGCCCGGCGTGGACACCGGCACGGGCGCGATGCTGTAGATGACCGAGCCGGAGATGCCGATGTCGTTTTGGCGGCGAGAATCGAGGTCCAGCCAGTAGGCGATACTTGGCTTGAAGTAGATGGCGTTGCTGACCGTGCCGAGGATGCGGCGGAAAAGGATCTCGTCTACGTGGTACTCGGGCGAGAAGTGGAAATCGTTCAGGTTTCTGTCGCCGGCGGGCTGGGGTACGAACTTCCAGCGGTAGTTGAGGTAGGGGTAGTAGTACCCGCCGGTGGTGCCGGCGAGCGCTGGGTTTGGGTCGTACGCTAGCTCGGCCTGATCGCCGGTCGCGCCGCCGCTTTCGAAGCCGATGAAGAGCGAATCGTTGTACAGCTTGAGCTGGCTCGCCAAGACAAATCCGGCTTGCAGGATGCTGAGTCCCTGGTCGTTGCTGTTAGTGCCGACGCGTAGCGGGCCAGCGTTGCCCAACTTTCCCGCCAGCATGTTTCCTTCGAATTCCACGGTCAGCGCCTTCCATCCCAGCTTGAACCAGATGCTGGGAATGAAGAGCAGGGCATCGATCTTCGTCAGCGAATTGCCGAAATCGCCACCGGAAAGTCCGTACTGGGGATTCTGGTTGCTGCTGGCGTAGGGACCGTTTGTTTGCGGCGAAATATTGAAGGTCGCGTAGTCCTGGCTGCGGTAGACGAGCTGGGCTCCATAGTTGACCACGACATCGCCAGCGGCAATGCGCTCGCGCCACGTTTTGTCGTCATCGATGCGCGTGATGGCCGCCATGAACTGGGTCACGTCGTCTTTCTGCGTGAGATCCATCGGGAATCCGCCCGCGTTCTTCTGTCCGAGGTCGGTGTATCCGATGTGATATCCCTGCGCGCCGAAATCCCACGCCAGCGCAAGCTGGTGCCCGTAGATGGTCGTGAGAGCCATCAAGCGATCCACCGTGGTGCCACCTTCGCAGTCGGCGCAATCGCCGCGGTTGAAGTACATGCCGCGCCCGAAATGCCAGGGCATGCGGCCGAAGCGGAGAGAGCCGAACTCGCTGTCGATCTCGCCCCAGGCGCGCTTTGCGAGAACGCTGCTTGCGTAACTGTTCTGCGTGGTCGATAGGACATCGGTCGACGCGGCCGAGGTCGTCTGTCCCGCCGTCCCCTGTCCAACATTGGTCGTCTGATTGGGCGCGTAGACGTTGCTGATGAGCGAATCCGGTGTCGAGCCCAAGATCAAATTGTCGAAGATGTCGAACTGGCTGCGGATACGCACCTGGTCCGAAATATTGATGGTGGGCTCAACCCGGAAGCGCATGTTGCCGTCGCCGAGACCCTTGTCGTCGCATCCTTGGGTCGTGCCGAGAGGAACCTGGCACTCACTTGGCACGGGAAATGGCGGAAGTGCCGAGGGATTACGGCCGCCTGCCGCGTTGTACCCCTGGTCCATGTTCATCTTGTAAAGGTAGTCGGTGCGTACGCGGAAATAGCCTTCGACCTCGACGACCTTGCTTCGCCGCCGCGCTTGCTCCAGGGCGCTCGCCTCGTCGCCTTTGTTGGCGGGCGACTTTTCCTCGGCGTCGGGCGCGACCTCGGCCGGACCTTCTTCCTTTTCTTCGTGCGGAGCGCCGGCGCCGCCCGGGCGGCCCATGCCGCCCATGCCGGGGCTCATGCCGCCCATCTGTGCGAACGCCGGCGTGGCGCCGACCATGACGACGGTGAAGGGCAGGCCAATCGCCAGCCAAGAATTCAAGTTGCCTGCCTTTGAAGACATTCGATGGACCTCGATCTTTCGTGGTGTGCCGGAGAGCAGCACCTTATAGCAAGAGCCTGCTTGGGCGGAAACCCCTACGAGAACGTAGGACCGAAAAGCCGTGTTTTTCTCGAAGCCCTGCCAGCGACCTTTGCGGTTTGGCTGCCGCAGCACCTGCTTCGCCGACCCGCGCTGGGCGGGACGCCTTTGCGAAAGGGTGGCCGTCGTCTGAAACGGAAATTTTTTGTGGTCGCCATCTCCGCGCGCCTTCACTTCGGGTACATTTGAAGGGTGACCCAGAATCAGCTTCGCCGCGCATGCGGTCAGCTCCTCTCCGTCGGTTTCGACGGGCTGTCGGCGCCGCCCGAGCTTTTGGATCGCATCGCCCGCTCGGAAATCGGCGGCGTCATGCTTTTTCGCCCGAACATCGAATCACCGGCGCAGGTCGCTGCCCTGGTGACGGCGTTGCGCTCCAGCAGTCCGCCGACCGCGCCGCTCGTGGTCTCCGTCGATCAAGAGGGCGGTCTCGTTCAGCGTTTGCGAAGCCCTCTGACCGTCTGGCCCGACATGGCCAGCGTCGCAGCCGCGGGCGACGTGCAACGGACCCGCGCCGTCGGCTGCGCCTTGGGCGGCGAATTGGCAGCTCTGGGCATCGGTTGGAATTTTGCGCCGGTCCTCGACGTGCACACCAACCCGCGCAATCCGGTCATCGGGAACCGCGCATTTGGCAGTACCGTGGATATCGTGACCGACCACGCGCTCGCGCTTTGGCGAGGGCTGCACGACGCCCGCGTTCTCGGCTGCGGCAAGCATTTTCCCGGACATGGCGATACGCACGCGGACTCGCACCTCGAGCTGCCCAGGGTCGAGCACGACCAAGCGCGCTTGCAAGCCGTCGAGCTGGCGCCCTTCGCGGTGGCGGTGCGCGCTGGGATCGAGTCGCTGATGACCGCCCACGTGCTTTACCCTGCGTGGGACGCCAAGCGTCCAGCGACGTTGTCACGGCGAATTTCGTACGACATTCTTCGCGGCGAGCTGCGATTTGCCGGACTTCTGGTCAGCGATGACTTGGGCATGCGGGCCGTGGCGGATCACTACACCGTCGAGGATCTGGTGGTGGAAAGTCTGCTGGCCGGCGTCGACCATTTCCTGGTTCGCGAACCCGTTGATCGCCAGATACGAGCCTTCGAGGCGCTGGTCAAAGCAGGTGAGGCACGGCTCGAGGTGCGCGCGCGCATCGAGGAAAGCGCAAAGCGTGTCTCGCGTTTCAAGGCACAGCTCCGAGTGCCCATGCCGGTTTCTGCCGACGTGCTGCCGTCCCTGCTCGGCACAAGGGAAAGCCAGTCCCTCGCCGCTTCGTTCACCCGGATCACGCCGATTTCCGTCGCACGCTCGCCGGTGGTCGACGGGTAACCGCACGGCTGCCCTTTCAGGGTTCCCATTGCAATCTTCCCCAGGCATTCTTCGCCGGTGATTCGCTTCCGCTCGACGAACGTGCGCCTTTGGCTTGGCCTGTGCCTCGCCATCGTGGCTCCGCGCGCGTACCTGGCCGTGTCCGATCAGGGCATGGTTTGGGCGGACGAAATTTTCCAGACGCTCGAGCAGGCACATCGGCTGGCGTTCGGCTACGGGCTCGTGCCGTGGGAGTTCAGGCAGGGCGCGCGTTCGTGGATTCTGCCAGGTATTCTCGGAGCGCTGATGAAGGCGTTGGCTTTCGTCGGCGTAAAGACGGGGCTGGGGCTTGCCGTCGCGATCAAGTTGCTTTTTGCCGGGCTGGCGGCAGCGACGTTCTATCCTCTGCTGCGGATCTCGCAGGCCCTGGCCGGGCTTTTGGCGGCCGTCCTGCTCGCCGCGACGGCGGCACTTTTCCCGGCCGCCCTTATTTATGGCAGCCGAGCCATGACCGAGGTGGCGACGGCTCCTCTCTTGGCGTGGGGCATCTGGCTTTTGTGGCCCTTTGGCATGGGCCCGGCGACCAAGAACGTGGTGACCGCGCTGCCGATGCGCGCTCGCTGGATGGCCGGGCGTAGACTGGCACTGGCGGGCGCCTTGTTTGGCCTCGCCACCGTGCTTCGCTATCAGAATCTCGTCGTTCTTGCGCCCATCCTCTTGATCGTGGCCATTCGCTCACGCTGGCGGTCGGCGCTGTGGCTGGCGTTGGCGATGGGCGTGGTGCTGCTGGCCGGCGGTCTGCTCGACTGGGCGACCTGGGGCAAGCCTTTTCAGTCGCTTGTGGTCTACATTCGCTTCAACCTTTTCGAAGGGGGAGCCAACCAGTGGGGCGTTTCCAAGCGTAGCTTCTATTGGGAAGCCCTCCGGGCGACGAGTGGCCCGGCTTTCGTTGTCGTGCTGGTCGGCTTCGTGGCGGGCCTTCATCGGACCTGGCAAATCGCACTGCCCGTGCTCGTGTTCATCGTCGCGCACTCGGTGATTTCGCACAAAGAGCTGCGTTTTCTGTATCCCGTCCTGCCACTCTTCCTACTGTGCTCGGCAGTCGGGCTGGGATTGCTGCTCGGCAAGCTGCTGTTGTCGCGGAGTTGGCGCCGAGCGGCTACGGCTGCGCTTGCACTGCTTTTGCTCTTCGCTTTTGGCTTGCGGTCGCTCCGCGTGACCTTCTCGGACATCGGCCAAGTCATGCTCAGCCCCGAGATAGGTGGTCCTACTTCGCGCTTGGTCTGGGGCGCCTTCGATGAGAGAAATCGTCTGCTGTCTGTGGCTGGAACCCATGCGGATATTTGCGGACTGGCGGCGCCCGGTATCAACCCGTACTGGACGGGCGGCTACACGTATTTTCACCGGCGGCTGCCCATCGTCTGGTCGGAATCGCGCCCCGATCTCGAGGCGGCCAACTACGTGCTCATGGCACCCGGGCACAGAATGACCGATCCGCGCTTTCGTCCGGTTGCTGAGCGCGGCCCGTACGTGCTTTTCCGCCGTGACGGCAGCTGCGGTCGTGCCTCCATTCCCAGCGCCAGTTACGGTCGCCTCTCGCCTGCCGGAGTCATGGGACCATGATGCGGTTTTGCAGCGCCATGGCTCGTAGCCTCGGTCGTATGACTGCACGGCCTGGCTTCTTGCTATTCGTTGCCGTCGCTTGCCTCAATCTCGCCTCCATGAGCCGGGAAGTGCCGTGGGGCGACGCTCGCCCAGTTTTCGAAGTTGCTGTTTCCATGGTCCAGGGCAACGGCGTGGCTGCGCACACGCGCTGGCCCTCCGACGCTGCGCCGGGAAAAGACGGGCGCTACTACGCCGCTCAGCCGTGGCTCCCGTCGTTGCTGCATCTTCCGGGAGCCGTGGTACGCGCGCTGCTTGGACATCTCTCGCCGCGGCCCGAGCTCACGCACTTGATCGACGCGTTCAGCTCGCATCTGGCCGGCTCGCTGCTTGGTGCCTTTATCGTATGGCTATTTTTTCGCCTGTGCCTCCGGCATGGGGCTTCACCGAAGGTGGCGGCTCTGGCCGCGCTGATGCTCGCCGTGGCCAGCATCGTTTGGGTCTACGCCCGCTATCCGTTCACGGAGATCGTGCAGATTGCGTGCTTTACGGGATTCTTTTTCGAGCTTACCCAGCTTGTCCGCAAGCTCGACCGCCGCACCGCCCTGGCCACGGGATTGTGGGCCGGCATGCTGCTCAACACGAAGTACATCTATGCGCTCTGTTTGCCCGGCGCTTTTCTGCTCGTCGCCATCCAGCACCGGAAGTCCCTGCGTGAGCTCGGGCGCGCCATCGCGTGGGCCGTCGCCGGGTTCCTGCCCGGCATCGCGATGATCCTTTTGTACAACTACCTGCGCTTCGGCAGCATCGCCAAAACCGGCTATTCCAACGTGGCCGGCGTCATGGTCGAGAATCCGCTGCTCAGTCTGTGGGGCTTTCTGTTCTCGCCGGGCAAGAGCATCTTCCTCTACACGCCGCCGCTCGTGCTGGCGGCTTTCGGTCTGCCGCGCTTCTGGCGCGGTCACCGCACGACCGTGCTGGCCATGGTCCTCACGATCGCGCCGGTAATGTTTTTTTACGCGCGTTTTCCCGCGTGGCCCGGCGACTGGGCTTGGGGACCGCGGTACGCCGTCTTTGCCATGCCCGTGCTGCTCTTGCCCGCGATCGGCTTTCTGTCGGAGATGCGCTGGCCAGGCCGGTCGGTGGTTGCGTTCATTTTCGTCGTTGGGGTTTGCGTTCAGCTTCTGGGCAACGCGTTCTACTGGGACCACTACCTGCGCATCGCTCTCGACGTGCGCGCAAAGTGGCTGGGCCAGCCCAACCGTACCGCTTCGCTGACTCCCGACCGGGGCGGGTTCTGCGAGGGCTGCTTCGAGGACGTCTATCCCACGGTCTGGCTCGGGCCCCTGCAGCCCATCCTTGGGAATTTCTGGCTCTTGCGCCACGTGCCCTTCCACGACGACTGGCGAAAAGCCGAGCAGGATGCGCCTTGGCGGCGGCACACGCATCTCGATATCGATATTCGCGCGACCTACGAACGCGTCCGCGTGGATCACTGGATTTACGACACGCACGAGCATCGGACCGCGGGGTGGATCGTGCTCGTGCTCTTGGGTGGCGGCACGGCGGCAGGACTCGTCGGGTTTTGGCGCCGCAGCCGTGACACGTCTCCCTCTTGCTGACGCGCATCTGTCGCGCCAACCGCGCCGGACTTTGGTATGAACGGCGACCGTGAGCGCACTGATTTTCGATTGCGATGGAACCTTGGCCGACACCATGCCGGCGCACTACCGTGCGTGGCTGGAAATTTTGCAACCCTACGGCGTCCCCTTTTCGGAAGAACGTTTCTACTCGATGGGCGGCATGCCGACGCCCAACATCGTGAAGGTTCTGTTCGACGAAGCCGGGAAGGTGCCCGACGTGCTGCTGCTCACGCGGGAAAAGGAGCGCGCCTTCGTCAAGAAAATCGGCGAGGTTCGTCCCATCGAGAAGGTCGTGTCCGTCGCCCGTCGAGGGCGTGGCGTGGTACCCATGGCCGTGGCCTCGGGCGGTCATCGGGACATGGTCGAGCTGACGCTGCGCCAGATCGGCGTTTTCGACTGGTTTCCGGTCGTCGTCACGGCCGAGGACACCGCCCGCCACAAGCCTGAGCCCGACGTGTTTCTCGAGGCGGCCCGGCGCCTCGGCGCAGAGCCCGCCACCTGTACCGTCTACGAAGACACCGATTTAGGTATAGAAGCCGCACGTCGCGCGGGCATGCACGCGGTCGACGTCCGCACGCTCTAGGGGCGCGAAGGCTCTACAGAATCGGTACGTCCGGGTTGGTTTCCAGCTCGAGCGACGTGGTGATGAGCAAGTTCGATTGAACCACGTGTCGCTCGGCCGAGAAGAAGTCGAGCGTGTACGAGTCGCCCGTGATCAGGCCGAGCGAATCGATCGCGACATCCATGGGCTCGCGGCCATGGATGCCGCCCAGGTTGATGACGAGCTTCTTGTCGATGAAGACGAAGACATCGTCGTCGCCGCTGAAGTGGAAGGTCTCGCCGCCTTTGTAAGTGAACTTGGTGTGGATCTCGACGGTGAACGAGAAGTTGTGGTCGCGCCCTTGGTTGCCGAAGCTGGTTTTGTATTGGGATCCGTCGTCGATGGGGAAGAATCCACCGCCGGGGCTGAGGGGCGGCCCTGCCGTGAGACTGTCGTAACCGTACGTGCCGTCGCCGTTCGGAACCAATGTCAGGGGGATTTGCTGCACGATATTGGTCCCCGAAACGGTGTTGTACCACTGATCGAAGGCTGCCTTGCCGTGGGTACTGAGCGTCTTGCCCGAAGCATTCTTGTAGACGGGTTTGTAGTCGGAGCCGAGCGTGTCGCTCACGATCTCCTTGTCGTCCCATGGACCGAGATAGCTGGTGCTGGGATTGCCGCTGGCGTCCGTCTTTGGCGTGTTCTCGAAGTCGGGATTCGTTGACGAGTCGCCAGCGTTGTAAAACTTGAAGTCGCGCACCGCCATCATCAATTGACCGTTCGTCGAGAGCCCGGTGGATCCCGCGCTGCCGGTCGTTCCCCCCGTATCGTTCACGTTGATGATGAGCCCTCCGCCGCCGTTGCCGGCTTTTCCGTCGTTGCCGGCACCGCCTACGACCTCGGTGCTACCGTTGCATCCAACCGTGACCAATCCGATTGCCAATGGCAGGAAAATCTTGAGCATGGCAGTTTCTCCGTGGGTGGCATACTAGCTCACATCGATCGGGACGAAGCAACGGTGAAAATCGATCACTGCCAACCTTAGTTCGCTCGTTGTGACGGAAGGCGCAAACGCTGCAGCGATCGCGGCGGTGACGCGAATTCCCAGGGACGTGCGCGCCGGTCGTGCTAGACAAACGTCACTTTGCGCTCGTGGGCGTGCCCGAACTTCGGCATACTTTTGGCGAGCGCTTAGCTTGGCTTCACGGAAGTTACGTGCGTGCTCGCGGCCCCGGGAGTTGCAGCACGAATGACAAGGACCGTCCCAGGTGCTTTTTTCAGGAGATCGGCCCATGCGAGCTGCACTAGGTTTTGGATGTGTCTTGGCGATCCTGCTGATCGCATGTCGGCCACTTCGGTCGGATCCGCCGACCGGTACCGGAGGTGATCGGTCGAGCGGTGGCCGCGGTGGAAACGGCGGCTCGGCGACGGGCGGTACTTCCGCAAACGGAGGAAGCTCGGCAAACGGAGGAAGCTCCGCGAGCGGCGGCGCCAGTGGCTCGGGTGGCAGTTCGAGCCTTGGCGGAACGACGACTTCAGCGGGCGGCGCCGGCTCGAGCACAGATGCCGCGGGCGGCGTGGGCTCGGGTGGCATTGCTGCGGGCGGAGGATCCGGCGGCGGCAGCGCCGCCTGCACGACGACATCGCTTTCGTCGAGCTTTGCCTGGTCCACCGGCAAGTCCTTGATGGATCCGGTCTCCGACAACTCCAGCCATCACCTCGTCGCCATCAAAGATCCATCGATCGTGTATTACAGCGGTCACTACCACCTTTACGCGACCGTGGTGGATATGAATGGAAACTCGAACATGACGTACTCGAGCTTCATCGACTTTGCCTCGGCCAGCGTCGCGACCGCTTATTACATGGACTACACCAGCGGGTTTTCGGGAACCCGCTATTCGCCCCAGCTCTTTTATATGAGCGGGCAGAAGAAGTGGTACCTCATCACCCAGTCGAGCGGGCCCAGTTATTCGACCGCGGCGGATCCCGGTCAAGCCAGCACGTGGACGAAGCCGACCGCATTTTTCTCCAGCACGCCAGGCGTGGTCACGCAGAACGCTGGCTCGGGCGCCCTTGCCTGGAGCGACTTCTGGGTCGTCTGCGACGGAGCGAACTGCCACTTGTTCTTCAGCAACCAGAACAATGTGGTTTTTCGCAGCCAGACCAGCCTGGGCAATTTCCCGAACGGCTTCGGGACGCCCACTATCGTGATGCAGGGATCTAGCTCGAACAGTCTCTTCGCCGTCAGTGGCGTCTACAAGGTTGCAGGAACCGGGAAGTTCTTGCTGCTGGTGGAGGCCGTGGGCAGCAAAGGGCATTTCATTCGTTCGTGGACCGCGGATGCGCTCGACGGATCGTGGAAGGCGCTGGCAGACACGGAAAGTAACCCCTTCGCTGGTGCCGCCAACGTCACCTTCACCGACACGACGTGGACCGGTGATATCAGTCAGGGCGAGCTCGTGCGCTCGGGCTACGACGAAACCGCGACCGTCAAGCCTTGCGGCCTGCAGTTCGTCTTCGAGGGCCGGGATCCTCATTCAAGCGCGAGCACCGAGCTCTTGCCGTGGAAGCTTGGCCTTCTCACCCAGAGCAATTAGCGATCGAGCGCTAGTACATGATGGCGCCGGTGAGGCCGAAGAAGTTGTCGGTGCCGCCATACAGGCTGCAGTCGGCGCAGTTTTCGAATTCGCGGCCGGTGTAGCTGAGCAAGCCACCGAGGGCAATGCGGCCGAGAGGAATGAAGACGCCCACATTGAAACCGTAGGAGATGCCTTCGCCGCTGTAGGTGCTGTCCGTGTACCCGGGCTCGCTCACCGTCTCGGACATGTAAAAGCTGCCGAGCTTTGGGCCGACCACGAACTCGAGCATGGGCGTGCTGAAATGGAAGAGCGGGCTGAACGAGAAGTCGACTTGGGCGCCGCTGGCCGAGACCCCGGAGCCGGTCTTGAAGTTGAGCACGTCAATCGTCATCTCGCCGTTGAGCGAGAGGAACGAATTGATGTTGAGGCCGAGGAGGGCACCCAAGCGAAGTCCGGTGCCATAAATATCAGCCGCATCTCCTACCGGTATGTTCGCGCCGATGTACGGCATCCAAAGAAGTCCTTGCCGGTAGCGCGGCACCAGCGACGGCGCTGGCACGTAGGCGGGCGGCGGAGGAGGCGGGGAATAGATTGGCGGCTGCGGATAGGCGGGAGGCGGAGCGTAGTAACCCGGCGGCGGTTGATTGGCCGGCGGAGCGTAGCCTTGCGGCGGATAGCCTTGCGGTTGCTGGTAGCCCGGTTGTTGTTGATAGTCCGGCTGCGGGTACTGCTGCTGCGGGTACTGCTGCTGCGGGTACTGCTGCTGCGGTTGCTGTTGGGGGTATCCTTGCTGCGGGTACGGTTGATCCGGATACGCCTGGGCTTGCGCCGCGGCCGGCGTCAAGGCCGTGACCGCGAGTAACGCCAACGTCGTCTGTGACCATCGATTCCGTACGCGCATGAGTACCTCCGCAGGGCGGTTGTATCACGGATTGCCGACCGAATCGCCTTACGCAGGCTCGGCGTTTAGCGCGTTTTTCCAGGCGGCATAGCTGCCACCGTTACGCGCCGCCGCGACGGTGGCAAGGCCTTGCTGGAAGCCTCCTTGGGCCAGTTGGTATTCGACCCAAGCCCACTTGGGCGATTCGCCCATCAGCTTCACGCGCCCGCGCAGGGAGGTGCGCAGTCGCGCTAGCCTGGTGTCGAGAACGGCAATGCTCTCGAAGGGCGAACGGTCGAGCGGCGTGTTTCGTTTGGCCACGAACGGCGCCACGGTAATCACGAGCCGGGGCGCGATCGCAGCCAGCTCCGAGGCGAATCGCCCAAGCTCGTCCACGTCGTCCATGGTCTCGCCGGGAAGTCCGAGCATCATGTAGAGCTTGAGCGCTTTCATCCCGTGGGCTCGGCACAGTCGGGCGGCGTTGCGCAGATTCTCTTCGCTGGTGCCTCGACGGATCTCATCGCGCATGTGTTGTGAGGTTCCGTCGGATGCCGTGGTCAGCGTGCGGTAACCGCCAGCGGCGAGCAAGCCTACCAATTCATCGTTCAGGCGATCGGCGCGCAAGCTGGACACGCCGATCGATCGCCCCGAATCGATGAGCGCGCGCAAGATGGCCGGCAGGCGCGGATGGTCGGTCACAGCCGCTCCCACCAAACCGACGCGACGGACGTGCTCGGGAATCTTGGGGAGAATCTGATCGGGCTCGACCTTGCGCATGCCTCCGTTGGTCGACCGCCGCATCACGCAGTAGGTGCAGGTTCGGCTGCATCCGCGTGCCGCTTCGATGAGGAACATGTCCGAAAGCTCGGTGTGCGGGGTGACGATCTGCGAGTAGGCCGGCAAGCGCGTGTTGCTTGTTGCCAGCACCGCGGGTGGCCGCTCGCCATGCAGGATCGGAACGAAGAAGCCGGGCAGGCGGGCCAGCGATTCCAGGAGCGCGCGTTTGTCCGCACTCTCGCGGAAGGCGCGCATGAAAGTACCGATCGCTTCTTCCGCTTCGCCCATGATCATGACATCGGCCATCGGCCCGGCGGGCACCGGATTCGAAAAGGTCAGCGGCCCGCCGACGACAACCAGCGGCCAGCGCCGGGCGCCCTCATCGCGCTCGGAGGCGAGCGCGGGAATTCCGGCCAAATCCAGGCAATGAACCAGGCCCGCCAGCTCGAGCTCGTAGGCCAGAGAAAAGGCGACGATGGGAAAGTCGGCCAGCGGACGGTTCGACTCGTAGGTACAGAGCGCTTCGCGGGACTTGCGCGCGGCTACCACGTCGTCGGGTAGAAAGGCGCGCTCGGCAGCCACGCCGGGCAAGCTGTTCAGCTCGCGATACATGGTTTGAAATCCGAGCGACGACATCCCGACGTGGTACGGGCTCGGGTAGCAGAGCGCAACCGGTACCTCGGCTTGGCCAAAGAGGGTGCCGCGCTCGGCGGCCAAGCGTTCGTCGCGAATTTCCCGAAAAGATTTCAAGACTTCACTTGCCCGGCTCGATCACGTTCCCGTCGAGGTCGCGAATTTCCAGGTCGGCGATTTTGCGCAGGGCCGCTTCGTTGCTGGTGCGGTCGCCGACCACGACGATGGTCAAATTGTCGGGGCGGAAATACTTGCGCGCCGTCTGAAGGATCTGGGCTTTGTTCACGGCGGTAATTTTCGCCACGAAGCTGTCGAGCTCGCCCGGTGGCAGGTCGTACACGGCGAGCGCCGTCATCTGCGAGGCGAGTTGTCCGGCGGTGGCAAAGCGGGCAGGGAAGGCGCCGATGATCTCGCTCTTCGTCTCGGCAAGCTCCTTGTCGGCGACCTCTTGAGAACGCATTTTTTCGATCTCTTTCAAAATCTCCTCTACCGAATCTGCCGTGTGTGCGGCGACGAACTCGCCGCCGACGGTCCACGGTCCGGTGCTGCGGCGGGCGTCAAATTGCGAGCCCACGCCGTAGGTCCAGCCCTTCGTCTCGCGCAGGTTCATGACCAGTCGCTTGAACGAGCCCCCAAGAATCTGGTTGGTGACCAAGGCGCGATAGTAGTCGGGGTTCTTGCGCTCGATTGCGGGCAGGCCGATGCGAATGGACGACTGGGGCGCAGCCGGCTTGTCGACGAGAACGATGCGCGGCTTGGCCGGCGCCTCCACCTTCGACAGATTGATGGCTGGCACCTTCTTGGGTTTCCACGCGGCGAGTAGTGGCTCGATTTTCGCATGCACCTCCTTTTCGGTAATATCACCAGCGATGACCAGAACCGCGTTGTTTGGCGCATAGAACGAGTCGTGGAAATGCTTGACGTCGGTGGGGGCGAGCTTGCCGATCGACGCTTGCGTTCCGCTGTCGGGCCAGCCGAAGGGATGGGCATCGCCCCACAAGGCGCGCGCATAGACCTGGCCGGCCACGATGGGTGGGTAGTCTTTGCGCTGGGCCAGCGAGGAGAGCAGGTTGGCAACTACCCGGTCGAAGTCGTCCTTGGCAAAGGCCGGGTTCAGTAGCACGTCGGCCCAAATCGGAGCGGCGTGGTCCAGGTTCTCGCTCAGGACGGAAAGCGAAACCGCGCTGGCATCCCAGGTGGCGTAGCACGACAGGCTGGCGCCGAGGCGGGCGATCTCGCTGGCGATTTCGGGCGCGCGACGCTTGGTGGTGCCTTCGTCGAGCAGGCTCGCGGTCAACGACGCCAGACCCGCCTTGTCCTTCGGGTTGGCGCTGCTGCCGGATTTCACGACGAGATCCACGCTGACGAGCGGTAGCTTGTGCAACTCCGCGAGAATCACGGGCAGCCCATTGCGTAGGCGGAAGCGCTTCACGGCGGGCACCTTGAACGGTTTCTTTTCGCCCGCGGCAGGCAGGCTGGCACGGAAGGTTGCGTCGGGCGACACGCGGACCGCGGGCTCTACGACCGATCCTCGTGCCGCGCCAGCGGTGGCCAGCACCTTCTCCGTGGGAGCCGCAGCCGGCTTGAGTAGGCGGCCCATGATGGGCGCCTTCGGGTTGGGCTCGACGGCGATGGTCAGTCGGGCGTTCGGACCAAGAATCTTGCGTGCAAACCCGGACAGCGCGTCCCCGGTTGCGTTGTCGTAGCGTTCGAGATCGCGGCGCAGGTACTCCGGCTGCCCGGCAAACACGTCGTAGTAAAGCAGGCGCGTGCCTAGCCCGGCAAGCGGTTCCATGCTGCGGACCAGGTCGGTCTTGATTTGGTTGCGTGCGCGCTCGATCTCTTCGGCGGTCGGCGGTTGCGTGCGCAGCTTGTCGAGCTCTTCGCCTATGACACGTTCGATTTCGGCCAGCGTGTGTCCCTGCATGGCGGTGTACGAAATCTCGAAGCTGCCACCGTAGAGGCGGCTACCGTGGTTGGCAGAGACCGATTGCGCAATCTTCAGGTCGCGGACTAGGCGCTGGTAGAGGCGCGAGCTCTTGCCTTCGCCGAGAATATTCGCGGTCATATCCATCTCCGCGTCGCCCGGCGTGAAGACTGGCACGGTCGTCCACACCATCTGGCCCCGTGGCAAGTTGATGTTCGCTTCCATGGCCAGTCGACGTTCGGCCTGGGACACCGGAATGGGCGGCACGGCCGCGCGAGTGATGGCCGGGCCAGGAGCAATCGGGCCGAAGTATTTTTCGATGAGGCCCTTGGTGACCGCGACGTCGATGTCGCCCGCGATCAGGAGTACGGCGTTTCCAGGCGCGTAGTAGCGATTGTAGAAGTCGCGCAAATCGGCTTCGGAGGCCGCGTCCAGATCCTCCATCGAGCCGATGACTTCGTGGTGATAGGGGTGCCCGACCGGGAACAGGGTTTCGAGCTCCAGCCGTGCGACGCCGCCCAGGGGAACGTTTTCGACCCGCTGGCGGCGCTCGTTTTTCACGACGTCCCGTTGATTGGCGAAACTCTCCTTGAAGGACGGCCTTTCCAGCAGGAAGCCCATGCGGGAGCTTTCGAGCCACAGCCCGAGCTCGACCTGCGAGGCGGGCAGGGTCTCGAAGTAGTTCGTGCGATCCATGCCCGTGGATCCGTTGCGCGCCGAGGCGCCTGCCTGGGACAGGTACTTGAAGTAAGCGTCCTCGGGGATGTGCTTGGTGCCCTGGAACATCATGTGCTCGAACAGGTGCGCAAAGCCGGTCTTGCCGGCCACCTCGTCTTTCGAGCCGACTTTGTACCAGACCTCGACGTGGACGATGGGCACCCGATGCTCGACGTGGAGGATGACGTCCAGGCCATTGGGAAGACGGTATTTTTCGAAAGCAATGTCAGGAACTGCCGCGTTGGCACGCGGCGCGCCGAGGGTGGCCGCAGCGAGCAGGGAGAGAGCCGGAAGGGTCGAGCGCGAAGGCATGGCCGGCAGTCTATCGCACAAGTTCGGCACGGCCATGCCGGTGCGCTCGCGGGCTGGATGAAATTTGTAAAAAAGACCTCTTCTCTGGATTTTGTCTAATGTGGACTTCTTGGGTCGTGTTTCGGTGCTCGCGCGCAAATGCGACGGCTGGCTTTGTTTGCGCACCGTGGACGCGAGACCTGTGTTGCCAATGGGCCGGTCCGAACTGATTGGATCCTTGCCGAGTCCCATATTTAAAGGAGGGAGCGGCACGCTGTGCCTGGGCGCGGATCGACCGCGCTGGCAGGCCTTCGCCGATCCAAAGCCGGCTTCGATGCGCTCAGAAGTCCGCGAGATTCAGCTTTTATTTTGCGGGGTTAGAAGCGCGGTGCACGGCCCAGCGGCGAATACAAGCGCAGATTGGCTGCGCACCGATCCCCCGAAATCGGCCCTTTCGAGGCGTTGCGCGCCCATCCTTGACGGCTGCCGGCTGCGTAGTCTAGGTTGCGCGCCAAATCAGAAGGAGACCCATGAAACCCCTACGCTACTTGTTCGCGGCCCTGGGCGGCGCAATGACCTTGCTGCTGTCCGCTTCGTCAGCACTGGCATCGGAGAGCGACCTCGTTCTGCCAGACTTGTCCTCGGTGAAGTTTCTCGGCATGCCCGGGACGACTCTGCTCACCGTCGGTCTGTTCATCAGCCTCATCGGCTTGGTGTTCGGGTTGGTCATTTACAAGCAGCTCAAGAACCTGCCTGTTCACAAGGTCATGCGGGACGTGTCCGAGCTCATCTACGCGACCTGCAAGACCTACTTGTCCACGCAGGGGAAGTTCATTCTCAAGCTGTGGGTCTTCATCGGCATCATCATCGTGGTGTACTTCGCCGTCCTTCAGCACATGCCTATCCCGCGCGTGGCGGCCATCATGGCCTTCAGCCTCGTCGGCGTAGGCGGCAGCTACTTCGTGGCCTGGTTCGGCATTCGCGTCAACACCTTCGCCAACTCGCGCACGGCCTTCGCCAGTCTCAAGGGCAAGCCGTACGGCATCTACAACATTCCCCTGCGCGCCGGCATGAGCATCGGGATGCTCCTCATCTCGGTCGAGCTGCTCATCATGCTCGGCATCTTGCTCTTCGTCCCGGGCGACTGGGCTGGTCCGTGCTTCATCGGCTTCGCCATCGGCGAGTCGCTGGGCGCCGCGGCCCTGCGTATCGCGGGCGGTATCTTCACGAAGATCGCGGACATCGGCTCGGATCTCATGAAGATCGTCTTCAAGATCAAAGAGGACGACGCGCGTAACCCAGGCGTCATCGCCGATTGCACGGGCGACAACGCGGGCGACTCGGTCGGTCCCTCGGCCGATGGTTTCGAAACCTACGGTGTCACCGGCGTCGCGCTCATCTCCTTCATCCTTCTCGCCGTCCACGACCCGAAGGTCCAGGTTCAGCTGCTGGTGTGGATCTTCGCCATGCGCGTCGTCATGGTGGTTGCCTCCGCGTTCTCGTACCTCATCAACGAGGCCATCGTGAAGGGCAGCGTTGGTACGGCTGACAAGATGAACTTCGAAAAGCCGCTCACCCAGCTCGTTTGGGTGACCTCGATCGTGTCCATGATCTCGACCTTCGTGGCGTCGTACTTCCTCATCAAGGATCTCGGAGACGGAACCCTGTGGTGGAAGCTCTCGTGCATCATCACTTGCGGCACCTTGGCCGGCGCGCTCATCCCCGAGATGATCAAGGTCTTCACCTCGACGGAATCGCGCCACGTGAAAGAGGTTGTGACGGCTTCGCGCGAGGGTGGGGCTTCGCTCAACGTCCTGTCCGGCTTGACCGCGGGTAACTTCAGCGCCTACTGGATGGGTATCGTCATTGTCGGCCTCATGTCCATCGCGTACCTGTTCAGCACCATGGGGCTGAGCTCGCTGATGATGGCCGAGGCCGTGTTCGCCTTCGGCTTGGTCGCCTTCGGCTTCCTCGGCATGGGCCCGGTCACCATCGCCGTCGACTCTTACGGCCCGGTCACGGACAACGCCCAGTCGGTCTACGAGCTCTCGCTCATCGAGAACGTTCCCAACGTCAAGGCAGAGATCAAGAAGGACTTCGGCTTCGATCCTGACTTCGAGAATGGCAAGCGCCTGCTCGAGGAGAACGATGGCGCGGGCAACACCTTCAAGGCGACTGCCAAGCCGGTGCTCATCGGTACCGCGGTCGTGGGCGCCACGACCCTGATCTTCTCCATCATCATGATGCTCACCCACGGCCTGCAAGCCGAGGAAGTCATCAATCTGTCGATCATGCACGCCCCCTTCCTGCTCGGACTCATCACCGGCGGCGCCGTGATCTACTGGTTCTCGGGCGCGTCCACCCAGGCCGTTTCCACCGGCGCCTACCGCGCGGTTCAGTTCATCAAGGCCAACATCAAGCTGGAAGGCGTCGAGAAGGCCTCGGTCGAAGACAGCAAGAAGGTCGTCGAAATCTGCACCATCTACGCGCAGAAGGGCATGTTCAACATCTTCCTGGTGGTCTTCTTCAGCACCCTGTCGTTCGCCTTCGTCGAGCCGTACTTCTTCATCGGCTATCTCATCTCCATCGCGCTCTTTGGCCTCTACCAAGCGATCTTCATGGCCAACGCGGGCGGCGCTTGGGACAACGCCAAGAAGCTGGTCGAGACCGAGCTGAACGAAAAAGGCACCGCATTGCACGATGCCTGCGTGGTTGGCGACACCGTTGGCGACCCGTTCAAGGACACCTCGTCGGTGGCCATGAACCCGATCATCAAGTTCACCACGCTCTTCGGCTTGCTCGCCGTCGAGCTAGCGGTGAAGCTCGACAACGGCGGCCTCAAGGGCGCGCTGGCGGCCGGCTTCCTGATGGTGGCCTTCGTGTTCGTGTACCGTTCGTTCTACGGCATGCGCATTCCCCAGGAGCAGATCAAGAGCGCCAAGTAGGCTCTTAGACTGACTCCTTCGCGTTGGCGGAGGCGAGCTTTGCTTGCCGCCGGAGCCAGAGCGCGGGAAGGCATGGAAACCCTCTCAGGGTTTCCATCTGAATAGGCGCGGAAGAGGGCAACCTCGACCGCGCCTTTTCTTTTGTGGAAGTCACCGAGCTCATGCCGCGAGCGCACAGGACAAGCTCCACCTGTTGATTGCTTCTCTTTAGAGCGCGTGCGAGCGTGCCGAACTAGACTTGGCACGCCGACTCATGGAGCACCATGCTTTCCCTTGAAGAGGGCCCTGGAACGATTTCTCGGCGCATCCGAGCAGCGGACAGCCAGCCCATCGATGCCGATTTTGCCGCGCAGGTTGCGCAGTCGCCGAAGCGGGTTGCGCTGGTCTTCGCAGATGCCGAGTGGACTTTTGTCGAGCTCGAGGTTGCGCGGAATGCTCTCGCGAGAAGGCTCGTAGCCGCGGGGATCGGTCCGGGCGACGTCGTAGCAATCGTGACCGATCGATGCGCGACCCTCGTTTGCGCCATTCTTGCCACCATCCGGGCCGGCGGCACCTTCGTGCTTATTGATGCCAAGTATCCGCGGGAGCGGATCCGTGCGTGTCTGCACATTGCCAAGGCGCGGCACATCCTGCTTGTCGGTGAGGTCGCGTCCCTCGGCGAGGCCGACAAAGACGATGTTCCCGTAACCGCCCTGCCTGGCGATCCGCGCGAGCTCTCCCCCTTCCTCGGGAACGAGGCGGCCATGTCTACCCCGTCGGTGGACGACAGCGCGATTGCCTACCTTTCCTTCACGTCAGGAAGCACCGGTCAACCGAAGTGCATCGCAACCGGGCATCGTCCATTGCGGCACTTCATCGATTGGCACCGTCGTGTTCACGCTCTATCCGCCGACGATTCCTTCGCGATGGTGGCGGGACTCTCGCACGATCCATTGCTCAGAGACATCTTCACCCCGCTGTCCATCGGCGCGCGGTTGCATGTCCCGTCGCAACCACTGTTGCTAGATCCGCGCGCCTTGTTCGAGTGGGTTTCGCAAAAGCGCATCACGGTTTTGCACTGCACGCCGCAGCTCGGGTACTTGCTCTCCGCAGGCGCCTGTGAGGAGACCCTGCCCTTTCTAAGGCGGGTCGCCTGGGGCGGAGACGTTCTGCGCCCCGACCTTCTGCAAGCCTTCCACGCCGTCGCCCCAGGGGCGCGCCACGTGAATTTTTATGGCACCACCGAGACCCCTCAGGCCATGGGTTTTCACGAAGTATCGGCGAAGGAAAGCCAGGCGAAGATCCCCATCGGGCGGGGAATCGACGACGTGCAATTGCTCGTGCTGAACGAACAGGGGCAGCAGGCCAGGCCCGGCGAGATAGGGGAATTGCTGGTCCGAACGCCGTTCCTATCGCTGGGATACCTCGACGACCCGGCCGCAACCGTGGAGAAGTACATCGCCAATCCGATCACCGGCGATCCCGCCGACCGCTGTTACCGGACCGGAGATTTGGCGTGCTACCTGGAAGACGGCAACGTCGAGTTCCGCGGTAGAGCCGACGACCAGGTGAAGATTCGCGGGTTTCGCGTCGAATTGGGGGAGATTGCGAACGTCCTCCGGCGCGTGCCAGCCGTGCAGGACGTGCAAGTTCTGGCGCGCGCCGGGGCCGATTCGGAGCCACGAATTCACGCCTACGTCGCGGTGAAAGAGGGGCAAACGGCTTCTGCCGACGAGCTGGAAAAGGAAATCCACCGTTCGCTGCCCGACTACATGCGCCCGGCCGGCTATCTGATCTTGGATGTTCTGCCTCGGTTGGCCAACGGGAAGGTCGACCGGCTTGCGCTGCTGGCCCTCCCGGTCGGCGAGCGGAAGCTCGAATCGCCTGACCTCGGGCAGATGGATGCGGAGGAAAAGAAACTCGTCCTTCTGTGGAAGGAGTTGCTCGGCGTCGAGTCTGTTTCTGTCAACGAGAGCTTCTTCGATCTCGGGGGAGATTCGCTCACCGCCGTGCGGGTCATGTTGCGCATGCGCTCGCTAGGCATGGATGAAGATACCTGCCGCTTGCTCTTTCAGGGCAAATCCATCGTCGAAATAGCAGCGTGGAAAAAGAAGGGAGGATCGCCCACCAAGGATGACGGATACCTGGCTCGGTTGACTCTGAACATCCTTCGCGGATTGATCGTCGTGCTGGTGATAGCCGACCATTGGTACTATCCCTTGGCTCGGCGGATCACCAGTCTGCAGTCGCTGGAAGCTTACCTGCAGCCGATCTTCAGTTGGCCGACGCCGGGGTTTGCGATTGTCTTTGGAATGACTATCGCATTCGTCTATTACCCCATGGGACAGACGGCGCCTCGCAGGCTCGTGCAAGTCTGTAAGCAAGGGGCCGCCGTGGTGGGGTTTGGATCCCTGCTCTTCATTCTGGTGACGCAAGGACTTGTTTGGGTGGTCTGGCTGTTTTCGCTCAAGACCCAAGACGAGAATTTCCTGCACCCAGAACTAATGACCTCGCCCTTGCACTATTACTTCCTGGCCATGCTCTCCATCCCCTTGTGGGTGACTCTTGCTGGCCGCAAGTCGATTTCGCTCATCAGGTTGGCCGCGATCGCCGTCGGACTGTGGCTTTTGCATAACCTGCTTACGGCGGCTTCTTCGTCGGTCGACATCCCGATCTTCACGGGGAAATATGGCTATTTCAACCTTACCGCCGGGGTCTTTGCTGGCATGATGATCGGCGGATCGTTCAAGTCCCGCCTCAAGATCCACCCTTTGTATGCCCCACTTGGAGCCGGTCTTGTTGTGCTTGGAGCTTTGTTGTCCAAAGACAAGGACGGGTGGGGCGTGCTTCGACTATCGTGGCAGGTAGAGGGGTGGAAGTGGCTCTTCTACATCGGCGCCACCTTACTCGCCTTGCCGGTCGTCTGGGCGTGCGTTTCCTACGGGATGAGGAAAGCGAAATGGTTCATGCGTGGCTTGCAGATCCTTTCGGTTCTCGGCCAGCTCGCATTCCCCCTATTCATCCTCGACTTCGCGACCAGGAAAATATGTGCGCTCTTCGACTTGTTTGGTGCGCATCCGTTGCTCCATCCGCTCGTGGCTGCACTCAGCTTCGGCGTCGGCTGCGTTTGGTTGGTCCGCAAGGCCCATCGCTTGTTCTTTGCCGCCTAGATGATGCAGATGGCGGGAATAAATGCGCTAAGGTGCCGGTTCTCCACCGGAGCAAGACACGGCATGGCATCAGGGATCCCTTCAGCCGGACGCTACCGCGTCACGGCTTATTTTGTCCTAACGGCGGCGACCGTCGCGATTTCCATCTCGACCGCCTTTGCGCGTGAGCCGGACGGCAATTTCGATATTCCCACTCACCTGCGCGCTGCCGATGCTCTTCGCCTTTTTCGCGAGCACGGCTTGGACCTGATTTTGGCCGAGGCGGCCACCGAGAGCGCGCGTGGCGATGCTTTGCTCGCCAGCGCGGCGCCGAACCCGTCATTTTCGGGCGGCGTGGGGCGGTCGTTTGCATGCACCAGCACCGACACCTCGGACTGTTCGGCATTAGCGTGGAGTGTTGGCGTCTCCGACGGATCGGCAGTCTTCGACTCGGTCTCCGGCAAGCGCCGGCTGCGAATGAGCGTGGCCAATCTGGCTTTGGAAGCGGCCCACAAGGGCGAGGCCGATGCGCGACGCACGCTCGAAGGAATGCTCCGTCAGTCCTATTTGCAGGCGGTGGCGGCGCGACAAGCGCTGGCGACCCAGCGGGAAGCGCAAGAGACGCTGGCCCGCCTGTCGGAGCTCATACGGGCGCGCTATCAGCGTGGGTCGATTTCCGAAGTCGAGGTCCTCAAGATCGAAACCGAGAAGCTGACCGCCGACCAAGAGGTGGAGCGCGCTCAGCGTGATCTCGACGTGGGCAAAGCACAGCTGGCGTTTCTGCTGGGCGTGCGCGGCCGAATCCCGACGTTCGAAGTGGATCCCGAGCTGCCAGGCTATGTGACTCCGTCCGTCTTGCAAGGCGCGACGCTGGAGTCTCTGCTCGATGTTGCTCGCAAGCAGCGACCGGATTTGATCGGCGCTCGCATCCAACGCGACCGCGCCGAAGAGTCGGTGCGATCCAGCCAGCGTTTGCGCTTTCCGGACATCGAGCTGAACGCCGGGGTAAGCGGCCAGGGCACGTACCAAAGTGCCATCAACCCGCCGACTTTCAGCTTTGGATTGACCCTGACGCCGCCCATTTTCAATCGCTTCCAGGGCGAGATCGTCAAATCCAGGGCCGATCTAGCGACGCAGAAGGCTCAGGTGGCCAAGGCCGAGGCTCAAGTGACGAACGACGTCCAGACGGCGTTCACCCAATTCAGGTCGGCACGCAGCCGCTTGGAACGCGCCGAGCGCGAGCTACTCGAACACGCGAAACGCACGCGTGACCTCGTCCAGCTTCAGTACCAGAAGGGCGCGGCATCGCTCCTCGAATACCTCGATGCCCAGCGCATCCTCATTTCAACTCGGCTCGACTACGAAAGCGACTTGTCCGACTATTGGCAGGCGGTTGTCCTCATCGGGCAGGCCGTGGGAACGGAAATCGGCCCATGAAACTCTACCCCCTTGTACCCATCGCTCTAAGCCTCGCGCTATCCGCCTGCGAGCATCGCCCGCGCCAGTCTCGCACGGCAGATCCGCCCATGAGCGAAGTATGGCTGTGGCCGGACCAGGTCGCGGCTGCGAAGCTGACCGTCGAGCCGCTGGCGCCGCAGCCGGTGGGTGGACTCGTGGTGACCAGCGGGCGTGTGACGTTCGACGACCTGAAGGTCGCGCACGTCATGAGCCCCGTCACCGGTCGGGTGAGTCGGATCGAAGCTCAGCCCGGTCAGCGCGTGAAGAAGGGCGACACGCTGGCGGTCATCGAATCGCCGGACGTGGGCAGCGCCTTCTCGGACGTGGAAAAGGCGCACGCCGATTTCGTGTCGGCCGAAAAGGACTACAACCGTCAGAAGGAGCTCTTCGACGTCCACGCCGGCTCGCAACGCGATCTCGAGGCGGCCCAAGGCAACTACGCCAAGTCCAAGGCCGAGCTTCAACGTGCGAGTCGGAAGGCGCAGCTCCTGCGCGCCGGCGGCGGTACCAATTTGGGTGGCCAGAGCTACACCTTGCGCGCGCCCATCGGCGGCGAGGTCATCGCGCGCAACGTGAATCCCGGCGCGGAAGTGCAGGGGCAGTATACCGGCGGTACCGTGCTCGAGCTTTTCACCATTGGCGAGCTGGATACGGTTTGGGTGATGGCCGACGTGTTCGAAATGGATCTTGGACGGGTCAAGCAGGGCACGGAATGCTTGGTGAAGGTCGTGGCGTATCCGGGCCGTGTCTTCAAAGGCAGCGCCGACTGGGTTTCGGACACGCTGGATCCTGCCACCCGCACGGCAAAGGTTCGCTGCAAGCTGGACAATCCCGACCGCGCGCTCAAACCCGAGATGTACGCGACCGCGGCGCTGGCGGTTGACCAACAGCGAACGTTGGCACTTCCACGCAGCGCGATCCTGCACCTTGGCGATCAAACCATGGTGTTCATCGAGCTGGGCAAGGCGGTCGACGGGCGGGTTCGTTTCGAGCGGCGCCCGGTTTCGGTAAACGAAGAATTGGGTGGCGACTACTTGCCGGTGATTCGTGGAATCGCCGCCGGCGAAAAGGTGGTTACGGCGGGTTCCATTCTCCTGTCCGGAATGTTCTAGATGATCGCAAAGCTCGTCGCGGCCGCGGTTCGGACGCCTCTTGCGGTATTTGTGTTCGCGCTGGCGCTACTGGGCGTCGGGTTGCGCTCGTACCTGCAGCTCGATATCGAAGCCTATCCGAACCCCGTGGCGCCAATGATCGAAATCATCGCGCAGCCGCAGGGTTGGAGCGCCGAAGAAGTCGAGCGCTACGTTTCGGTACCGCTCGAAACCGGCTTGGTCGGCATGCCCGGTCTCGAGCACATTCGTTCGCAGTCGCTGTTCGGCCTGGCCGACGTGAAATGCTACTTTGGCTGGGATACAGCGTACGCGACGGCCCAGCAGCGCGTGCTCAACCAGCTCGGCTTCATCGCGCTACCTTCCGGCGTGACGCCGGCGCTGTCACCGTGGAGCGCGATCGGCGAGCTTTTCCGCTACAAGGTCGTCGGCAAAGGTTACACGCTGGTCGATCTCAAGACGGCGCAGGACTGGATCCTGGAGAAGCAGTTCCGCCAGGTGCCGGGGGTCATTGATGTGGTGGGCTTCGGCGGACTGACCAAGCAGTATCACGTCGAGGTGGATCCGTATCGGCTGCGCGGCCGGGGCGTCGCGCTTTCGCAGCTCCAGACAGCCATCGCCAACGCCAACCAGAACGTCGGCGGCCAGCGCATCACCCTCGGCGAGCAGTCCTTCGACGTGCGGGGTATCGGTCTCATCCGTTCCGTGCAGGATATCGGTGATATTACCGTCAGCGCGGCCAAAGGCGTGCCGGTGCGAGTGCGTGACGTGGCCACGGTCAGCGTCGGCTCGGCGCCCCGCTTGGGCATCGTCGGTCAGGACGACGAGCCGGACGTCGTGGAAGGCATCGTTCTCATGCGCTATGGCGGCGACTCGATGAAAACGATTCGCGGCATCCACGAGCGGGTGGACTACATCCGACAAAACCGTGTGTTGCCCCCGGGAATCGACATCGAACCGGTGTACGACCGCGCCGACCTCGTGAAGCTCACGACGCACACGGTGATGGAGAACCTCCTCATCGGGATGATTCTCGTGTCGCTGGTGCTGTGGCTTTTCCTTGGCAGCGTGCGCGCGGCGCTGATCACGGCCATCAATTTGCCGCTGGCATTGATGGTGGCCTTTACTGGCATGGTGGCGAGTGGAACCGCCGCCAACCTAATTTCGCTCGGCGCCGTCGACTTCGGCATCGTGGTCGACTCGACGGTCATCATGATGGAAAGCATCTACCGCAATTTCGCGCGCAAGGGCGGCAGCGCCTTCGATCGCATCGTCGCCGCGGCTCGCGAGGTGGGACCGCCCATGTTCTCGTCGGCACTCATCATTGCGGTGGCCTTCATTCCGCTGTTCACACTCACGGGCGTGGCAGGTGTCATCATGTCCCCGATGGCGCAGACGTACGCCTTTGCCATCGGTGGCTCCATTTTACTTTCGCTCACCCTGACGCCGACACTTGCTTCGCGCTTGCTTCCGATCGGACAGGCCGAGCATGAAGAGGAGAGCCGGCCGATGGCTCTTCTTTCGCGCCTCTACGCGCCGCTGTTTTCCTTCTCTCTGCGCAAGCCAAAGCTCACGGTCCTGCTCGGAACGGCGCCGGTCGTGCTGGCGTTGGTCGCTTCGTCGTTCCTCGGTCGCGAGTTCATGCCCAAGCTCGAAGAGGGAAATTTCTGGATTCGCGCGACGTTGCCCATGTCCATTTCGCTCGAGAAGGCTGCGCGTATGGTCGGACGCATGCGCGCCATCGTGCGCGGCTGTCCCACCGAGGGCGCCACGTGCGGGGAGGGTCAGCCGCGGCGGCCGGAGATTCAGACCGCGATTTCGCAGCTCGGTCGACCCGACGACGGCACCGACGTGTCGGGTTTCTACAACGTCGAGCTGCTGGCGCCGCTTAGGCCTGCAAGTGAGTGGCGCAAAGGTGTGACGAAGGAAGCGATGACGGTGGACATGCAGAAGGAATTGGCAGAGGCCTTTCCGGGCGTGGTCTTCAGCTTTTCGCAAGCCATCTCCGACAACGTGGAAGAGGCGATGTCGGGCGTCAAAGGTGAGAACACCGTGAAGGTCGTCGGCCCGGATCTGCACGTCAACGAATCGAAGGCAGAAGATATCGTCGAGGCGCTCAAGAAAGTCCCGGGCGTCGAGGACCTAGGCATCTTCCGCTCGCTCGGCCAGCCCGCCATTCGCATCACGCCCTACCGCACACAGATCGGGCGCTACGGCCTCAACACGGGCGATGTCGCGGCCGTGGTTCAGGCGGCGATCGGCGGCCAGGTCATCACGCAGGTCTTCGAAGGCGAAAAGCATTTCGATCTGATCATTCGTTGGGCCGAGCAATATCGTCGCGACGTGCGCTCGATCCGCAACATCCTGGTTTCCGCGGCGGACGGCTCGCAAGTTCCGCTCGGGCAAATTGCCGAAGTCGTGGAAGAAGAGGGCCCGTCGGTGATTTTCCGCGAGGATTTGAAGCGCTACGTGCCGGTCAAATTCTCGGTTCGTGGCCGCGACCTTGGCTCGACGATTGGCGAAGCGCAGGCGCGCATCGCGCCGATCGTGAAGCAGCTGCCGTACGACACTCATCTCGAGTGGGCGGGCGAGATGAACCAACTGCGCGAGACGACCAGCCGTTTGCTCGTCATCGTTCCCATCACGTTGCTGATCATCGCGTTCCTGGTTTTCAGCTCGACCAAGAACGTGCGTGACATGCTCATCGTGCTTTTGGGCGTACCGGTCGCGTGCAGCGGCGGCCTGGTGGCGCTCTACCTCACGCGAACCGATTTCTCGATTTCGGCGGCGATGGGCTTCATCTCCATTCTCGGCGTCGCGGTCCAGGATGCCTTGCTGGTAGTGACGTCCGCGCGCAAGCTGCGCGAGGCCGGCGCGACGGCCGAGGAGAGCGCGCGCCAAGCTGCCGTGCGGTGGTTGCGCCCGGTGCTGATGGCGACTTTCGTTGCCATGTTGGGACTCTTGCCGGCGGCGGTGTCGCACGGTATCGGATCGGAAACGCAAAAGCCGCTGGCCATCGTCGTCATCGGCGGTGCGCTCGCTCTCGCGATTCTGCCCCGCTTGCTTCAGCCGGCGCTCATCACGCTGGCTCACCGGGGAAGGGACAAACGGATTGTCTAGCCCGGGGATCTCATTCCGCGCGTCCACGCGTCGGGCGCGTGCTATGCCAAAGCCATCATGCGCGCCATGGTTCTCAAGCGGCAGGGCGAGGCGCTCGAGTCGTGCGACATCGCCATGCCCGAGGCCGACCCTGCGCAGATTCGTCTTCGCGTGACGGCGTGCGGACTGTGTCGAACCGACCTGCATGTCGTCGACGGCGACTTGAAAGAGCCCAAGCTGCCGCTCGTGCCCGGGCACCAAATCGTCGGCGTCGTCGACCAGGTAGGCACCGACGTGCGCGGCTTGGCGGTGGGCGATCGCGTGGGTGTTCCCTGGCTCGGCGGCTCGTGCGGTCACTGTCGCTACTGCCTGGCCGGCGACGAGAATCTCTGCGATAGCGCTCGCTACACGGGCTATCAAATGGACGGCGGCTTTGCCGACTATTGCGTCGCCGACGCGCGTTTTTGCTTTGCTCTTCCCGCCGAGCAAGACGACGTGACGGTCGCGCCACTCCTGTGCGCCGGCCTCATTGGCTACCGGGCCCTGCGCATGACCGGCGACGCCACCGAGCTTGGTTTTTACGGGTTCGGCTCGGCAGCACACCTGATGACTCAGGTTGCGCGCCATCAGGGCAGGCATGTCTTCGCCTTCACGCGCCCTGCAGATGTCGCCAGCCGGGATTTTGCGCTGGGTTTGGGCGCGACCTGGGCCGGGCCCTCGGAGGAGCGGCCGCCCGTCGAGCTCGATGCGGCCATTCTATTTGCGCCGGCGGGTGAACTGCTTCCGCTCGCGCTCAAGGCCGTGCGCAAAGGCGGCACCGTGGTTTGCGCCGGCATCCACATGAGCGATATCCCCTCGTTCCCCTACGCTTTGTTGTGGGGCGAGCGCGTGGTTCGCTCCGTCGCGAATCTCACGCGTCGGGACGGCATCGACTTTTTGGCGGTAGCGCGCACGATGTCGATCGTGGCCGAGACGACGGTTTACGGGCTCGAAGACGCGAACCGCGCGCTCGACGATCTTCGCCGCGGCGACGTGCAAGGTTCGGCCGTGCTTCGCGTAGCTTAGCCCTTAACCCGAAGCCGAACCCTGCCGATACCAAGCCCTACGGCTCGTCGTCATGTTTGGGAAAGGCCAGAAACCGCCAGACAGCAAGTCCACCGAAGAGGCCGGGCGAGAAGCCGGGCCCCCTGTCGGCGACATGGCGCTGGATACGTTGGCGGGTGTTCTGCGCAGTATGGCCGAATTCGCGCTCGAGCAGGAGGCGACGGACATCCCCACTTTTCGCGCGACCGCCGAGGCCTGGGCCAAGCACGTCACGTTGGCGACGGCTCCGCCGGGCGCCCGCGAGGACGACGCTCGCGCGCGCAAGGGCCGGCGCGAATGGGAAGGCGTGCGGCGCTTCGTGCGCGAGTACTGCCAGTCGAGCTCCAAGCGCGTCGCGGATGTCACCACCGATCTTCGGCAGGTGATCTGGGTCTTCATCCGCAATCTCAGCCAGGCCTTCACCGAAGACGAAGACATCGACGGTCGCGTGCGGCTGCAGCTTGGCCGGCTGGAACAATTGGTCGAGGCAAACTCGACCGCCGAGCTGAAGCGTGAGGTGCTGGATGCCGTGGGGATGCTCAAGGCATCGCTCGCCGAACGCAGCGAGCGGCAGCAGAAGCAGATGCAGTTTCTCGGCACGCAGGTCCGCACGCTCGGCAGCGAGCTCGAGAGCGCGCGCCGCGAGAGCGAGACCGATCCGCTGACCCGCATCTCGAATCGCAAAGCCTTCGACGACTACCTGGCCCGCAGCGTGGAGATCTACCGTGCTTTCGCCACGCCCATGTCCATGCTGGTGCTGGACGTCGACTGTTTCAAGACCGTCAACGACAACAATGGTCATATTACTGGCGATGACGTTCTACGCGAAGTCGCGGATTCGGTGGTGAAGGTTTTTCTGCGCAAGAATGACTTCGTGGCCCGACTGGGTGGAGATGAATTCGCCATCGTCTTGCGCGAGACCGGCGCGCGCGACGCGACGTCCTTGGCCGAACGGGTGCTTGGTCGTATCCGCGCTCTGCGCATCCCCACGTCGAACGATCAGGTTCTGCAGGTCACGGTGTCGATTGGTCTGGCCGAGATCCAGCCCCACGACGACGAGAAGAGCTGGTTCGAGCGCGCCGACCAGTGCCTGTATGCCGCCAAGCAAGACGGCCGCGATCGGCTGTCTGCGACGCCGCCGTCGACCAACGGGCGGAGCCCGGGCTAATTCCGCGAGCCCCGGCTAGGGAAGCGGATACGACGTGTCCTCGTTGCCGAGGTCGTCGCTGGCCAGTTGCAACGTTGCCGACGTGTCGTCGGCGTAGCGGACGAGGATCTCGACCTGCGACGCGGACTGCAGAAGGGCGGTCGGCACGCTGTAGAAATTTTCCAGGTTGTCCTCCGCGAACGTGAGCTCCTGGTACGCAGCCGCGCTTCCAGCCTGGCGCCAGGCCATGCTGCTGATTCCGGTTGGCGGGTTGCGGATCTGAATCCGCGACCACCACTTCGAGCTGCCCGGCTTTACATACAGCGATGTCGGCCCGTCGAAGGTTTCGGGATGTCCGGTGCAAGGCACCCATTTCCAACGGCCGGCGTAGCGGCCGGGATAGTCGGCCATCACCGCGGCTGTGGCATCGCCACCAAGGTCGATGCCGCAGAACACGTCCGGGCACTTGTCCATGATTCGAACGACGGCCGTCCGTGGCCCCTGGCTGGTCTGGGCCAAGACCTCGGCGCACTGGCCGCAGATGCGTCCACTTTGCCAGGCGCCCTTGCCGTCGTCCGGCTGCAAGTTGACGCTGATGGCGGCGAAATAGCGGACTTGGGTTGTCCCGTACTGACAAGCGCCACCGACGCTGGGTGAGGTCGAGTAGGTCGTCACATTGCCCACGCCGCCCCACGCTTCGTTCGTGGGGTAGCTCGGCTGTACCGAGGAGCAAAAGGATTCGCACGGCGGCGGATCGATCGGCGACGGGCTGCCATCGATCGACGACGTGCTGGTGTCGTACTCCGGCGCTGTCCACGCGGCGTCGTTGGCGACCGCGTCGCTGCCACCGATCGCGGAGTCCGGCGTCTGCGCCGACGAGGAACACGCCAACCCAGCAAGGATCGGCGCAGCGAAGGGCCATAACCCGGAACGGGCGCTCAGCATCAGCTATCAATCATGCGGGTTCGCGACGGCGTTTGCTAGTGACACAATTCCGCTGGGAACCCCGTGACCGTCACGCCATCGACGTCGAGGCGGGCTGACTTCACGTTTCCATCGGCAGTGAAGGCGAACAGCGTGGCGTGCAGATCGGCCAAACACGCAGCTCCGTTGCTTCGTAGGGCCAGCGTTCCAACCGCACCCGTGGCCGTGTCCAAAGCGCTCGCGTCGCCGCAGACGCCAAACGTCGCGCTAGCACTGCCCCACGATGCCGGTGTGGAAATCCGTAGGGCGGAATTGCCGCCCGTCATGGGGCGGGCGAACGACAGGGTGGCGCAGTCCGAGCCGGACTTTGAAATGGTGACATGATCGAGATCTCCGGCGTATCCCGTGGCGGTATAGGTCGCGCTCGATGACGGCTCCGGTGCGGCCTCGGCGCAGCAAACGTAGTGGATGCCAAGGCTGCAGCCTGCGAGCGCGCAATTGGTCGCGCTCTTGGTCGTCAAGTCCTGAGCCGTGATGGCGGCGATGGTTTCGCCCAGGCTCGGGTAGTAGCAGCTCGTGATGGACACCTGGCCACAGCAGCCACAACCGCAGGCCGTATAGGCGCCGGTGCAGGTAGCCGGATCGGTATCACTGCTGGGCGAGGCGTCTTTGGTGGGCGCCATCATGCAACGCCCGGTATTGGGATTGACCACATGCCCTGCCGTGCAAAGACAGGTGCCATCGGGCTGGCAGGTTCCCCAAATGCTAGAAACCAGCAAGTTGTCGTTGCAGGTCTGATTTGCGCCGGGCGCGCAGGGAAGAGGACGGTCGGCCGCCCCGTCGGCGACCAGGTCGGGGAGCGAAAGATCCCTTGCCCAAACATCGACGGCAGTCCCTGCGTCGAAGGTGAAACCTTCGTCCGCTGCACGGTCCGCAGCGACGTCTCGGCTGACAACGAGATCCTCCGCCGACCGCATATCGGCCGGCGAAAGGTCGTCCGCAGCATCCCTTGCGGGCGAATCGGCGGAGCCAAGGTCGGAGGCCAGCGCCGCATCCGACGTTTTCTTGAGTGGCATCGACGATGAGCATCCGCCGGACGCGCCGAGCGCCAACGCGAGAATCGAAAAACACGGAGCGAAGTGGCGCGGTGATGTGCTCATGGGGAGGCTCCTCGAAGGACGCACGGATCTTTGCACAGATCGCCTCGCCGACCAGGTGTCGAGGGTCACAGCCCGAGGGGAGTTCGCCTGACCAAGCTCGCCCCTGTTGACTAACTGCGCTGTTTGGCGATACGAATAGGTGGTGGGGCTCTATCCATCGGTTACCATTTCGTCGATTCTCGGCGATCACCTGGAGGAGCGCACCCTTCTCGTCCGCAAAGTCGATGCTCTCGCCCTGTGCCAACACGGTGACTTCGAGCTGGTCCAAGCCTTCGACACCTTGAGCGACTTCGATGGCAACGCGCGCTCGTTGCTGTGGCGGTTACGGGATTTCCTCGGTCGTGCCAGGCTTTGGGGTGTGGACATCTCGTCTCTCGACGACGAGCGGGTGATTCATGTCCTGCGAGCGCGAATTGGCGGAGGCGAGCTGGTGGGGATCAGGCGCACGAAGGAGGCCCTCGCACGAGAGGGGGACAACGTCACGGCCGCGCAGAGACGCCTGGTGCGGGCGATCGATTCGGCTGCCAAGGGGCTTGCTTATGGCGGTCGCCACTACAAGTTGGTCGTCGGTATCGACCTGGCTCGGACGCCCGATCGCGACAGCTACCAGGTCGTCGGTCGCGACGAGGCTCGTAGTCTGCTCGAGTCGATGGCCGGACAGGCTGCGGGCGCGGGCGGCCTCAAGGACTTGCTGCCGAAAGCGAGCGAGCAGCTTTCCCGCGACTGGCGACCGCCGCTGCAGCCGACCGGACTCGTGCTCCTGCGCAGGGAGGCAGCGCCTCGTCGAGCGCCGACACCGATCGAGGCCGTGATCAGCCCGTCAGCGCTGCGCAAGCTGCGGGACGAAGGCTGGATCGAGATCGTCTTTGTCGATGCCGGCATGGAGCCGGTAGCGAACGTCGACTTCGATCTTCGACTTGCCGATGGGGATAGCAAGTCGGGTAGGACGAACGAAAACGGCAGTGCTCGGCTCGAGGGCATCACGCCTGGCGAGTGCACGGTTCGTTTCCCGAAAGTGGATGGACCGGTGGTCCTGCTGTGATCCACCCATTCTTTAGCGTCTGAGGGTTGCATCTTCCTGCTCTTCCTGTGTCGCGAACCGCACCCGTGGTTTATCATCGCGGCTCAAGGAGAGACGACGGACACCATGCGCTCACTGCTCAAGATTCTGGCTTGGGTCCTGATCGGATTCGCTGCCCTGGGAGGCGCGGCCGAGGTGGACAACGCCTGCAAAGGCAAGGGCGAGGTCACCGCAGGCGACGCTGCTCTCATGGCCGTGTTCGCCGCGGGTGGACTGTTGCTGTTGCGGACGGTGAAGCGAATGAAGGCGGCAGAAGAGGCGCCCGTGGCCTTGGCCACCGCGACGTCGATCGAGCAGCACGTTCTCGGCGCAGCTCGCCGCAATCGCGGCCATGTGACGGCCGTGAGCGTCGCTGCCGACGGTGGCGTCTCGATCGAGCAGGCGCGCGAAGAGCTCGAACGTCTGGCGAAGGAGAACGCGTGCCTGATGGACATCTCGTCCGACGGTCGCGTGGTGTTCCGCTTTCCCGAATTCGAGACAACGGAGAGCAAACCATCCTCGTAGGCGGCTGCCGCCAACCTCAATCGCGTGATGAGACCGTCGTTTACTGACAGCCCTGGCGCTTGGCTTTGAGGTCTTTCAGCTTTTGGACGTTGCCCTTGGCCACCGACGGAAGCTTCGCCTCGGTGAAGGCGGGATCGGGCTTGTACCAGGGCATCTTGCCGAATTGTTGCTGCCACTTGGGCTTCGCGAAGACGTAGCCGAAGCGGGCGTAGATGCAGTTGCGAAGCTCGTCGTAGGCGTCGCAGGCGGGCACGTCGTTGAAAGGAAAGTCCATCTCGCAGAAGGTGTCGTCGAGCTTCTTGCAGAGCCTGCACGCATTGGCCGCGAGCTCGTCGTAGGCGTAGAGCGTGAGCAGTGCGCATGGATCGGCGCAGGTCTCGGCGTTCAGTCCGGGTTTGCCGGCGGGCGCGGCGATGGGCATGGCCATCGGTGCGCTGGCCTGGGGCGACGAGGTGGAGGCGTGCTTTTCGCGCTCTAATAGGAAAGCAACGACCTCTCTTTGGAATGCTTCGTCTGCAATCTTAAGCGCCGTCTTGCCTTCGGAATCCTTCGCCTGGACGTCCGCGCCCTTCTCGACGAGGAGCTTGACGATGTCCAGCCGGCCCCATTTGGCCGCCACCATCAGTCCAGTCCGGCCTTGGGCGTTCTTTGCCTGTACGTCCGCGCCCCTCGCTACAAGCAACCTTGCGACGTCGGTGTGGCCGCGCTCCACCGCTGCTGTCAGCGCTGACTCACCGTCTGCGCTCTTGCCATTGATGTCGCTGCCCTTTTTCAAGAGGACCTCTACGACTTCCGCGCGGCCGTCCATCGCGGCGGCCATCAAGGCGGTTCTGCCGCGCTCGGCCTTCGCTTTGACATCAGCGCCTCGATCCACCAGGAGCTTCGCGATTGGGGCACTCTTCACCACCATCAGCGCCGTGATGCCGTCGTCATTCCTGCCATTCACCTTGGCACCCTTGTCCAGTAGGTAATTGACTATCGTCGCATCCTCGCCCATGGCTGCGGCCATCAGGGCCGTGAGGCCGTAGGCGCTCGTGAAGTTGATATCTGCGCCCTTGTCCAGCAGCAACCTCACAATTTCCCTATCGCACGGTTTCGACACGGCGTTCATCAGCGGCGTCATGCCACCCGAGCCCGCCGTGGCATTTACCACTGCGCCCTTATCCAAGAGGAGCTTCACGATCTTCGGATCGCAATTGTCGGTCGCTACAAGCAAGGCGGGCAATTCATTCTCGTCCTTGGCCTCTGCGTTGGCGCCCGCTGCCAGCGCAGCTTGCACCGCTGCCAAATCGCGATCCTGCAAAGCTCGGAAAAGTCGCGCGTCGTTGCTGTCGAGAAGCGGCAAGGCGACCTCGGTCTTGTCTAGGCGATTACTCAGGTCCTCGTTGATCCCAGCGAAGGCGAAGGGCGAAGAAGACGTCGGCTTTCGATAGCGCGCCCCTACCTTGAAGACTTGCGCCACGCCTTTCCGTTTCACTGCAAGCTCGAATGGATAGGTGACGTCGAACCAGTCGCCCGTCGAGTCCATGAACAGTGAGGGGAACCTTTTGATCGCGACAATGAGGTCGTCGGGATGCTTCTTCTGCCAATGGGTCTGGATCGCTGTCAGCGCTCGATCCCAACCGGGCGGCGGAGCCTGGGCAGGTTCGGCGATGGCGGCCGTGGGCAGCGCCAGGGCTGCCGCAAGAGCCATGAACACGATCGAGTTGCGCATCGGCCGACTCCTTCGTTGCGTGAAGGGCAAGGTGCCCAGATAGGCGGGCCTACCGACAACCCTGGCGTTTGGCTTTGAGGTCTTTCAGCCTCTGGACGTTGGCCTTGGCCACCGGCGGAAGCTTGGCCTCGGTGAAAGTGGGATCGGGCTTGTACCAGGGCATCTTGCTGAACTGCTGTTGCCACTTCGGCTTCGAGAACACGTAGCCGAAGCGGGCGAAGACGCAGTTGCGAAGCTCGTCGTAGGCGTCGCAGGCTGGCACGTCGTTGAAAGGAAAGCTCATCTCGCAGAAGGTGTCGTCGTACTTCTTGCAAAGCTTGCACGCATTGGCAGCGAGCTCGTCGTAGGCATAGAGCGTGAGCAAGGCGCACGGATCGGCACAGGTCTCGGCGTCGAGGCCTGGTTTGCCGGCGGTCAGGGCAGGGGCGCTAGCCGCTGGCGCGGGTGTGGCAGGCGCGGCGGCCAGCGCGCGCACGGGGGCCGTATCGCTGGCGGACTTGGCGCAGCGGAAGCCGACGCCCGAGACGGTGGCGGTGGGGTGTTGCGCAAAACGGCCGTAGACGGAAAAGTCGTCCGGCGTGGGATCCGTGTACCTACCTCCCCGAACGACGACTTCGAATTTTTTCTCGGCGGGGCCAGTCGGGTTTTTTGCGGGAGATCCTTCATAGTAGTGGACCGCGTAGTTGTCAGCTACCAGTTCGCCGACACTTCCAGTCATGTCCCGTACGCCGAAGGGGCTACGATCCAGAGGGAATGTGCCGCGAGGTCGTGGCGTCGCGCGTGTGCATGGCGCCGGTCCCCAGATCCCGAGGTTTTCGCACGATGGCTTGGGGCTATTGCCCCATGAGTATCGCCGACGGTCGGTCCCACGTGCCGTCTTCTCCCATTCCGCCTCCGTCGGCAGCCGTTTGCTCATCCAGGTGCAGAACTTTGCCGCCTGGACTTGCGAAACGCAGTCCAGGGGCAGGCGTGGATCGTTGTGGCTGGTTGTGCAGGTCCGATCGTTCGCATTCTCAATCTCGGTGCATGCGCCCGCCTTCACGCATGCGACGTACTCGCCGACGCTGACCTCCTGGACGTCAATATAGAACGCGTCCAAATCGACCTCGTGGGCGGGCGACTCGCGTGAGCTGCAGTCCTCGTCTTTCTTGAAGTCGCATCCCATCGTGAACTTACCCGCGGGGACGACCACCATGTCGCTCGGCTTCTGTCCGCCCTTTGCCTCAGCGGCTTCGGCCGGTGCTACGGATAGAACGCTCCCCCGACAGCCACCAAGGGCGAGACCGAGAGCCAGAACTGTCCACCTCACTCTGGCCACCGGACTGCCTTCAAGTTCCATTTCTTCTTGGAAAAGCATGACTCCTTCACCATGTTGCTTTGGTTTCCGCCCAAAACTTTCCAACCCCAGCCGACATCTTCGACCAAGAATCCGACGTGGTTTCCACTTCGCGTGAGGCTGCTGTTCTTCATAGCCTCGTTGTAGAGAACCACGACGGCACCCCGTCGGGGATCGCTCTCGACGCCCCAGTTGGCCCAGCTCGCCGCGGACGCGCTGCGAGTGCGCTTGAGGTTGGCTCTCATGAATACCCAGTTCACGAAGGACGAGCACCACGCCACTTCGTCCGGCTGCTCGCCCATCGTGGTGGCGCCATGGTACTCGCGGATGCGCGGGTTGTCCTCGACGCCCGCGATCTCCCTCTGGCCGATCTCGCCGCGGGCGATGGCCATCCAGGGGGAGTCGTTCTCGGGGATGTTGTGGGGCGGCGCAAAGGCGACCACGGCCTTGTCATGGGCTTCGTCCAGTGCTTGGGCAAACTTCTTGCTGACCTCTACAGCCGTGTCGCCCTTTTCTGCCTTCACTGGTGGCGCACCAAGGGTTCTTCCCCATGCGTCCAGCGCCTCGCCCGTCTTCGGGCCGAAGTGGCCGTCGGTAGACAGGGCCTTGGTCCAACCCGGGATTCCGCCATTGCGCAATTGGTGATTGGCGGCGGCCTGCGCCCGCTTGACTGAATAGCGAAGGGTCTCTGACGACGCCGCAGACGGCTCGGGCACGTCGGGTAGCGCTGGGGCAGGCGCCGCAGGCGCCGTGGCGGTGGCCGCAGGCGCCGTGGTGGGGCCCGCGGACGATGGCGATGTCGCAGGCTGCGCCGACGCCGTTGGAGTGGCCTCCGTCGCCGACGGTGTCGCCTCGCTTGAGCGGGAGATGGAGGCGCCCACCTCGGTGCGCAACCGAACGACGTCATCCTCCCAGGCGCCCTCGAGAATCGTGCCTTCGGTGACCAGTGTCTGGCTTTCCTTCACCATGCCGAAAGTACTGAACGGCTCCTTTTCCAGGAGTCCTCTGCCAACCAGCTCGAACGTCAAGAGCACGCCCTTGTCGTCGATCGAAAGCCGCGGCTGATCGAGGCGTTTGCCTTGAGATCGGGCTTCCTCGATTGCCGCAAAGAGCTTGGTATTGAGCCAGTGATACCACTGCGCTAATCCCGACACCCCGGCTCTGGGCGAAGGCCACGGTGGCACGGACGCCACGGATGGATCGACCCAGTCCGCCTTGCGCTTGCCGGCGAACGCCTCGGCTTCGCTCTTCTTGGCGAACCCGACCACGATGCCGTTCAGCGGCTCTTCCTTCGGCGCGTTCTTCCGCCGGAAGGTGTCGAGTGCAACGTGCGCCGGCGCCGGGTCGAGCGGGATCCGGTAGACGACACGTTCGAGAAGGATCTTGGTCTTGGGCGAGAGCTGACCGATTTCGTCGTCGGGCAGGAGGACGCACGCGTCGAACGCGTTCGACGGCGCAGGATTCGCCTTCACACCCACGTCGTGGGGTTGGTCGGGGTAGACGCCAAAGTGCAGCTCACTCTTGCGGATGATCTCGACCAGCTCGTCGATGCGCTTTTTCTTCTCTTCTCTCTTTTGCGCCGAGGCCGGATCGCGGATGGCAGCGAACATGCGCTGGATGGACGGGTTGGTCACCAGCGCGGTTCTGAGTCCTGGCCCTTCCTCCCCCGTCTTCTTCTCGTAGTCCTGGATGGAAGGGATCTGATCGCGCAGGAGGATATCCACGGCATGGCACAGACAAGCTATGCCGTGGAGGAACCCGTCCTTCTGCTTCTGGCGCGCACTCTCTTGTCCGCGGCTCTTTGCCGCGTCTACGGCTTGCTGGATCAGTTGAGCGAGGTGCGCCTCGATGTCACGGCGCCAGGGAGAGCCGTCTGGAAACACCAGGTCGCCCGTGAGCGACTGACCAGAAAGTCCGACATCGAGCTGCGCGGGACCGGCCGCTATGCCCGCCGAGAGGTCCTGCTTCACCTTGAAGCTGAGCTTGGGGATGATGCGAGCGCCGAGGGGAGCCTTGCCGCTTGGATCAGGTGTGGCGTCCTTCTGGATGGCCTCGACAAGGGGGTCTAGTAGGGACGCCAAGGTTACGCTCAGCTCGCCCGTTAGGCCAGCCCGGGCTTCTCCGGAAAGAACGCTTGCCGTCCCCTTCGCGAGAACTTCCACTTTAGCACCCATGCTCATCGTGGTGCCGGACAGGAACCCGTAAAGCCACTCCTCAAGGGGATCTGCCTGGCGGCCCTGTTTGGGGGCGAGTGTGGTTGAGCCGGGATTTAGGATCTCCTGCAGGGTCTGGTGAACCGCCTGGACGCACCAGAAGATAGCGAGCTCGAGAAGCGCACCCGGGTCAGTCGGTAGGTTTCGGTGGAAGGTCACGTGATAGTTGATCACCTCTAGCAGCGCCCCGACGAACTTTGTCCCGAAGCGCACCAGCATCAGCTTCGAGCTCAGCTTCTCCAGCAGCTCGCTTGGTAGCTTGAAGCTGGGCGGTGTCACTGAAAGGCCGGCCATGGCGAAGGCCCCCAGGCCCGCGCCGCCGGCACTGCCGCCGGCGCCTATGCCGACGCCGCCATCGATCGACCACACGAGCGAAAGCCCATCCGCCAGGCCGGTTCCTTGCTTGCCCCACGAGGGCGCGTCCTGGAGAACCTCCTGGGCCCACTTGTCGTCGTGCGCTTCTGCGCCCAGCCGGCCAAGGATGGTTGGCGGGCGCTTGCCATCCGGGGCTGGCGGCTCTTTGGCCTTCTTCTCCGCCTCCTCGTGCCGCTTCTTGAGATCGTCGGTGATCTTCTTTCTCACCCCCGCCACGTTCCCGAGCGCAACGGCCATGCGGTAGAAAATGTCGACCAGCGAGGCCACGGCGATGATGGCCTCGCAGATCTCGTCGGCGTACTCATCCGTGCTGGCGTCGACCCGGGCCACAGCCGCCTGCACCTCTTCCCAGGCGCCCGCGAAATCGCCCGCCCAGATCTGCTTTTTGAGCGCCTGCGCTCCGTCGCCGGCCTTCTTGAGATAGCGCCCCTGCCGCTGCTCCGCGAGCCACTTCTCGAAGGTGTCTAGCTTGACCGCCGGCTCGGTTTGGAGCCAGCTGGCGAAACGTTCCTCCAGCCCGGGCTTCCCCGCAACCGGCTCCTTGAGCGCAAAGCGCATGAAGCCCCGGTGGAGACCCTGAATCTCGATCAGATCCGCGTGCACCTCTTTGTTGAACCCGGCATCCGCCCAAAGCTTATCGGCCGCCGTGTCTGGTCCCTCAGTCGACGTGAGCAGCTTGGGCGACTTCGACTCGTCCTCGCCGTTGTGCAGGGCCGCTTCCGCGAGCCGTACCTTCTCGCTCTGCTTCCACTCGTCGAGGAACGTCTGCGCGCGATCGAGCATCTTCAAGGTGCGGGCCCGTCCCGTGACCTGGTGGGCCCAGGCTCGCTTCTTCTCGATGGCCAGATCTGCGCCGACGCCGATGGCCCCCGCACAGGCCAACTTGGCCTCGAACTCCTGGTCGAACATCAGGATCCGCAGGAGCGGCACCACTGCCTTCTCGATGAGTGGCAGGATGTCATCGATCTTGAAATCGTCTTTGAGCTTGGCCAGGACCTTGTCGACGACGGACTTGTCCTTGTCCTCGTCTTTCACCTGGTCGCCCATCAGCACCGCGATGGGCGCTTTCGAGGCGTACTCGAGGCCAAGCCGAAAACCGCCCTGGCCGGCGATGCCGGCGCCGCCGTTGGCCGCGAAGCGGAAGCTGGCGCGAATCGTCGGCGTGTACATGCCAATCGGCAGGCCTATGCCGCAGCCACCGATGCGGCTGGTGAAGTCGGAGTAAAGCTCGCCGCGAAGCTGGAAGTCGCTGGCACCTTTCCCTCCGCGCAGCACCAGGAACGTCGACGTTCCCGTGTTGCCAAAGCCCGAGGCGAACTGGTCGTAGAACATTCGCTGCTCGATGTGGTAGTGCAGCGGGTAGTTCGTCTCGCCGAAGAGCTGCATCCCCTGCCAGAAGATCCCGATCCCAGTTCGGTCAACCTTCTCTCCCGCGGGAATGATCGTCCCGCCCGCGCCGGTGCGGAGCACGCTACCGACCTTCGCCTTCGGGTCGGCGTCGCTTTGTGCCGGTGCGCCTACGTCTTCGTCGCCGATGCTGGCGATGGAGAACCAAGCCCACGAGGATCCCTCGTGCCCGACCAGGAGACCGAAGGGCGCGCCAATTTGCCTGTAGGGCACGCCATCGAGAACGTTCTTCGCTTGATCGAGAAGGGTTTGCAGATCGGCCGCGGTAAATGGATCGGCGTTGGGATCTTTCTTCTTGGCGGCGCGCAGGCTGTCGGCGGTTTTTTCGGCTTCCCACGCGTCGACCTTGCCGTCGCCGTCGATGTCGGCCAGGTGAAGCTGGTTGGAAGAGCCGTATCCCCAGCTGTAGCGCGGATCGATCACCCACAGGCGCGGATTCACGCAGACGCGGAAGACCACATCCTTCTTCGGCGCCACGGGGACCGGCAGGACGCGCGTCTTCTTCGCGTCCCGCGGCGCGAGATCAATAAGTCCGCTTACCGGATGCGGGGCGGAAAACCGCCAGTCGTCAAAGGAGAGCAGCTCCAGCGCGCCCATCTCCAGCCCGGTCTCCTCGGCCAATGCTTGCAAGGTCGGCAAAAGGACGTCGTCCCCGGGCAGCTTCTGAGCGCTCGGCATCTCGGGCAGCAGGACGATCTTCGCCTGGCTGCGCTTCGAGCCGCGTGGCTCCGCGATCGAAAGGCGGCGAAGGCGAGCTTCGAGCACCGAACCGTCGCCAGTGCCTTCCATCAACGCGCCCACGGCCTGCATCATGTCTTCGAGAGCGGCGATCGCCTCGTCGATTCTCGGGCGCAACCAGTCGCCCAGCTGCTTGCCCTTCTGCTTGATCGCCGCACCCGCTGCCTCGGCCAGATCCAGCATCACGCCGACGATTGCGGTCAGCGCCTGCACGGTGGGGCTGTTGCGAGCGTAGCCGCCGATCTGAGCCACCAGAATGTGCACGGCCTTCTCCAGCGCGGCGCCCAGCGACGAGGTGAAACCGGCGATCTCTTTTCCGATGGTCTCGCCGATTTTCAAGAGATGCTCGGGCAAGTCGACCGCGACGAAACGACCGAAGCGGTAGAGCGATTGGACGGCCTGGCTGACCTTCGCCCCGACCTCTTCGAGGAAGGTGCACAGAAACTTGAGCGCCTCTTTCACGTCCGCGATGGCCTTGGGGCCGACGATCGCGACCAGAAGATCCTCGGCGGCATGCAGGACGCGACAGACCGCGTGGAAAAGCGTGCGGTCCCAGGCGGCCAGCTTCTGCAGAAAAGCGGTGAAGGCCTTTTTGGTGGCCTTCCCGAATGCCTTGGCCAGCTCGGCCATCGCTTCGAGCGCGGGTTTCACGTACTCTTCAAGGGCGTCGGCCGTCTTCTTCGCGAAGTCCTTGATCGTGGAGCCGAGACTGCGGGCCACGCGACCGATGGCGTGCGCCGCCCAGACCATCCACTCGGCCTGGGCCTTGGAAAGCTCGACGAACGCCTTGAGCCCGATGCGGATGAATTTGCCGACCCAGTTGTATAGAACGCTCGGATCGTTTGCCACTTTTTCCAGCGCCGCGACCGCGGTCTCCAGCACGCGGCAGAAGAAGTCGCAGGCTTCGCGAGCCTTGTGGCCAACCTTGGCGGCGGCCTCGACCACACCCTGGGCGACGGCGTGAAAGAAGGCGGCGACCTTGTCTTCGGCCATGCCGTAGGCCTTCACGAGCTCAGTCAGCCCCGCCGAGACGTAGTTCCTGACGTCGGCGGCGAATTCTTTCCCGCTGACGATGGCCGACTTGACGAGTCCCACGATGGTGGAACGCAACTGCTCGGCGTACTTGGCCGCATCTTTGGCCATCGTGACGAAGACTTCCTGGAGCACCTCCCCGAGCTGGCTGGCCCCATCGACCGTTGCTTCGTAGAGCGAGCGCAGCGCCTCGACCACCGTCCGGCACACGTCGGCGCCCAAGCTTGCGAGTTGCTGGGTGTTGGTGAGGAGCCACTTGGCGACGTCGCGTGCAAGCGATACCAGCCAGTCGAGGGCTTCCTTCACCTTCTTTTCGACCGCGAGAAGCAGCGCCTCGATATGCGCCTTGGCGCTCTCCAGGATCCCGAGCTTCTTACCGAAGATGGTGAAGTTGGTGTCGAGGTAGCTTGCCACCCTGGTGCGCAGTGCTTGGAACAGCTCGCCAGGCAGAGCCAAGAGCCGATCGAGAGCCGGCTTGATATTGTCTCCTGCGGCCTTGATCAGCTTGGCCAGGAACTCGCGCCGAGCCTTCGCCTCTTTGGCTTCATACCCGGCATCAACATTGAGATCCTGCGGCGGAGGCAGGAAGCCGAAGTACGTCTTGCATTCGCCAAGGTCGAGGTTGATGTTGCCCCCGTTCCACTCCACGTGGGGGTCAATCCGAGGCGTCGCGCGAAAGTAGAGGGTCGCGCTGACGCCTTCGCCTACTTCCACGGTAAACGGCAAATCCAGGCCGGCGTCCACCTCCAGATAGGAGTGGATAATCGATCCGTCTCCCGTGACCTTCCAAACCGGCGATTCAATGGTGACCAACTCCATCGGCTCCTGCTCCTATTTTGCCGGCCCGGTTCCGGCCTGGTCGGTCTCGTCGTCGCCGCCTGGGTAGTCGACGCGCATCTTGCGCGCGAACAGCACGGCGCAGGCGCTTTCCTCGCGCTCATCCATCGCCGCCTCTTTGATGATCACTTCGTACTCGCCGGGGTCGATGCGAAACGACACCTCGAGGATGCCGTCTTCGGCCAGCGACACCGCATGCGAAACGCGCTGTCCGTCCACGAAGACATCCAGCGTGAGCTGGCGTTGGAATCCTTGGGCGTGGCGGCGCTGCGTGCCCCAGTCGATGGGGATGACTACGCAGGGCGGGTCGGGAATCATGAAGACGTGCCGGCCGCCCGTCTTTACCGGTATCGGCGGACAAGCCCTGGAAGCAAATTTAGGCATAATGCGTCGTAGGCGGCTAGCAAACCAACAGCGTCGATCCTTGTCAAGGCCGAAGCCTCGCACCGTCTTTGCATCGGAAGCGAGTGCAGGCGCACCAGCGAAGGCGCACTCCATGTCTTGAGCACGCTGGGAGCGGAGCCGTCCCCGCGGCGACTCTTCCTCTTGACGCGAAGACGTCAAGCACTAGAGTTGGACCATGTCTTTGCTTGGTCGCGATGTCTCGGTTTCAGGTGCCTTCCCCAAGGGTGTCCTGCTTCTCGAAACGTTCGTCGGAACGGAGATGCTGGGCCAGCCGTACCGATTCGAGCTGGGCCTGCTTTCCGAGAACCCGGCTATCGCTCCCGACGACGTCATTGGCCAGCCGCTTGGCATCTCGATCAAGCTCAGTGTTGGTGGTGAGCGGCACTTCCACGGCGTGGTCAACGAGTTCGCCAAGGCGGGGACGACGCGGAAATACACGCGCTATTCGGCGGTGTTGCGTCCCGCTCTCAGTCAGCTGGAACACACGCGCGAGTGTCGTGTCTTCAACAATGCCACCCAGGACGCGCTTTCGATCGTCAGCGACGTGCTTTCGCAGAGAACCGTCGTCGAAGCTGGAACGGTGAAAGACCACGCCTACCGCCAGCGTGAATACTGCGTTCAATACCGAGAGAGCGATTTGAACTTCGTGCAGCGTCTTCTGGAAGAGGAGGGAATCTACTATTTCTTCGAGCACGAAGAGACCAACCACACGCTGGTCCTTGCCGACTCGATTCGTGCTCACAAGACAGTCGAGCCCTACGACTCGGTGTCCTACTTTCCGAAGGAACGCAATGCCGCGGGGATGGAGGAGCATTTCTGGTCCCTCAGTGCCCGCAAGGCTCTGTATCCAGGCCGTCATACTGTCCTCAGCGGCTACGATCCGACGGAACTACGGGCGAAGCAGGCGCGCTTTGGCGAACAGCAGTCGAGTGAGCTGGCGCCCGGTTTGCGCTATGAGGCTTACGACTATCCGGGTGGATTGTTCGATCCAGAAGAAGCTCTCCAAGAATCTACCCAGCGGGTTCAAGCGGACTATGCTGCCAATACGATCCTTGAAGTCGAAGGCAACACCATGGGCCTCGGCGTGGGAAACCTGGTGTCATTGCGCCCCGGTCACGCAGGCGATGGCGATGTCTTCCCTTTTTGGAAGGACGAAGACTTCGGGAAGAAGTATCTGATTGTGTCGGCCTCTTACAGTATGACGATCGATCAGTACGAGACGGGACAGACAACCGCCGGTGATGAGCCTTACAAGGCAACCTACACGCTGCTCGACAGTCAGGTCCAATTTCGTCCCCAGGCCATCGCGGTCAAACCACGTATGAACGGTCCCCAAACCGCGCTGGTCGTGGGACCGGCCGGCGAGGAAATCTGGACGGATCCGGAAGGCCTGGGGCGCGTGATGGTGCAGTTCGATTGGGATCGCTTGGGCCAGCATGACGAGAAGTCGTCGTGTTGGATTCGCGTCTCCCAGATGTGGGCGGGCGCGAATTGGGGCGCCATTCACATTCCCCGCATCGGTCAGGAAGTCGTCGTCGATTTTCTCGACGGCGATCCGGATCGCCCGCTGATCTCGGGCCGTCTTTACAACGCCGACAACACGCCGCCTTACGATTTACCTGCCAATCGAACCCAAAGCGGAATCAAGAGCCGCAGCAGCAAGGGCGGTACGGGCGCCAACTTCAATGAGATTCGCTTCGAGGACTTGAAGGGCAAGGAAGAGCTGCATATTCAGGCCGAGAAGGACATGTCCACCCTGGTCAAGCACAACCAGACCTTGAATGTCGGCGTGGATCGCAGCATCGAGGTCGGCAACGACGAGGACACGGTCATCAAGGGCGACCGGACCACGACGATTGGCATCGACAAGGCCCAGAACAAAGACGATGTCGTCATCAACGGCTCGCACCAGAAGACCGTGATGGGCAAGGTCACCCAAATCTATGCGGATGACCACTTCCGCAAAGTAGACGGCGAGCAAACGTTGACCGTCGAAAAGAACAAGACGGAGCACATCAAGCTGGCCTACACGTTGACCACCGACGAGAGATTTCAACTGATCCAGGCCGCAACGACGATGACCTTCGAAGGCACCAACGTGACGGTCGACTCGGCGGGAATGATTACGATGAAGGCGGGTGGGGCGATGGCGACAATCGATCAGGCAGGAATGATCACATTGAATTCGCCCACGGCTATCAATCTTCTGTGCGGAGGCAGCGGTCTTTCCATTCTCCCTGGCGGTATTGCGATCGCCGCTGCTGCCGTGACCGCCGCTGCTGCTGGCGGTGCCAGCACGCTGGAGATGGGCAAGGAGAAGGTTCTCATGAAGAGCAAAGCTGTGTCGATCGAAGCCGAGACCACCTGCACCATCAAGGGCAAGAGCGTCCTCAAGCTGAATTCACCGTAGGCCGAGTCACGCGTGACTCAGATCGCTTCGCAGGTAGCCAAGACCATTCGTACCCCTGGACGCTGGTCAACCAATCACCGAAGATTCGTTCGGAGGTTTCCGAATGCACAAGCTGGCGTGCCTGGTTGGTTGTTTCGTGCTTCTATTCTTCACGTTCGCGTGTAGCGATAGCTCGCCGATGAACGCTAACCCCGACGCGTCGGTGGGCGGGGCAGGGGACGGTAGCGGCGGTGCAGGTGCTGGCAGCCATACGGGCGGCACGACTGGTAGTGACGGCAGCACCGCGATTTCTGGCGCCGTCGCGACTGGCGGCACTCTCGCGACTGGCGGCACCGTCGCGACTGGCGGCACCTTCGCCACCATCGTTACCACTGGTGGCATTATCGGCGTCGGCGGCAGTACCGTCGTCGGAGGAACAAGCTTCGCTTCGACGGGAGGTAGCTCGGTCGGGGGATCGTCGGCCACGGGTGGAACGGCCTCCACGGGCGGCGCGACCGGCGCTGGAGCCACGGGCGGCACCACCGCGCTCGGCGGAGTCACGACGGTTTCCGGTGGAAGCCCAACCGGCGGCTCGGCCCTCGGAGGAAGCGCCGGAGTCTCGGCGGCTGGACAGTGGGGCAGCACGTCGCCTGCCAACGATTCGCTCGGACAGAATCCCTTCGCGCGCCCGGCAGCCAGCGGTATTCTCATCACCAGCAGCGATGGGCTCAACAGCACCGAGCTGATCTTGGCTGCTGATACCAAAGACGGAATGTTCGTTGCCGGTGCCACGCGCGTTCCGCAAGCCATGGGGCTCAGCGCCTTCGATGCCGGCGTTGTGTCGGAGGCCTTCGCGGCTCGCTTGGATGGACAAGGCAAGCTTGTCTGGTCGGTACCGCTCAAGACGTGCGGCGTTCCCTCGGGCATCGCCTCTGGGCCAGACGATACGGTCTTCATTCTTTGCCCCTACGAGCCCGACGCAACAACGCTGATGCCTTCGACCTGCGACGCGGCTGCGTCGGTCGAGAAGCTGTCCGGTACGGATGGAAAGATCCTTTTCGATGCCCGGATCAATGTGCCCGATGCCGCTCCTGCCGACGCCTTTTGGTGTCCTTACGGATTGGGCGTGGATACGCAGGGGCGCAGTTACGTGGGGGGCGGCTATACCCCAAGCGTTCAGAACACGCGAACGCTTCTGAGCGCAGTCACCGCAGCAGGCAAGCAGGACTGGTCTCTGATTTCAGACGGGCCCACGGGCACTCCCCAGACCGACTCCGCCGTAGCGTACGTGAACGATGTGGTCGTGGACTCGAGTGGCAACGTTCTCTTCGTCGGTGCGTACAACACGTGGATGAAGCTAGGCACGACCCAACTCACCAGCCAAGCGACGACAGGGCAGTGGTCGATGTACAACGGCTTCTTCGCGCGCGTATCCGCGGACGGGACCAATCCGATGCCGTGGAGCTTCGGCGGCACAGTCTTCGACTTGGCTACTTCGCTCGCGCCGACCGGCGATGGTGGCTTTGTCGTAGGCGGGTGGGCTTCGGCCAGCTCGAACATCGGCGGCAAATCGATGACCGCCGACCAGGCTGGCTCCGCATTCATCGCGCAGGTTACAGCGCAGGGGCAGGCTACCTGGGCCAAAGTCGTTCCGGGAAAGGGCATGACTGATGACGTTGCCGTTGGCATCGACGGTAACGTGCACGTGGTCGGCCAGTTCGCGAACGACGAGATCCTCTACAGTTATGATCCCACCGCCGATACTCTCACTGCGCGTAAGACCGTGGCGGGCAATGCCACCGACAATGAGCTTCGCACCCACAGCGTCGCTGTCTCCACGTCGGGCGCCATCTGGCTTTCGGGAACGTTCAAAGGGACGATCAATCTCGGAACAGGGGCGCTTTCGACCAGCTCGGTTGCCGCTTTCTTGATCAAGCTGAACTGATCACCTGGGGGTGTCATCAACGGCCGTCCCGTGCGTCGCCGTGCATGAATCGTCCTGAGTCACTGCCGTTCGTACTCCTGGGTTGCCTGGTCGCCCGAGACGGAATTGACGGCGAACATCGACAGGATGTTGCCTTGAACGCAATAGTCCATCGAGGCCGGATCGCTTCCAGATACAGACAGCCGTCCTCCAGATGTTGTGTAAGTCCCTTGCCCATTTGTTGATGTGTCCATGATGTAGTTACATACGCAGCCTCCGGCGTCGTCTTTTGTGCATGATCCAACGACACCGGCATCTACTGGGGTTAGAGCGGTCAGCTCAGCGCAGGTGGTGGTGCCCAAGCAGCTGGCGGGATAGGTGAGGGCCTCCGTGCCGTGGAACGTGATCGACGAAGCATAGGTTCCATTGTCGAAAAACGAGAGCGTGCCGCTTTCTTGCCGCTCCGCCCAATTGACACTGCTTGGGCAGCTCAGTGGAGTGGTCGTTCCAGGTCCTGCCGAGCCACATAGTACCTTGCCTGGCAGTTTCCACGTGCCGACCAACGACCCACCGCACGCGTTGAAGCCACTGCAGGCCGGCACGGTGGAGGTGCTTGCGCCCGTGTCGCCCGAACCGTCAGTGCTTGCAACGCCGCCTGAGCCGCTCGGGCCTGGGCCGTCGTCTGTTCTCGCACCGCCGGTCGTGCCGCCCGCGCCGGTGCTGCCGCCGGCCTCGGCCAATCCTCCTGAGCTCGGAGCCGCGTCCTTTCCGACCGAGCTGTCCCTCTTTCCATCACCACAGCCGAGAGTCAGCCCAGTCGCGAGAAAGATGGTTCCAAGACCCCATGCGAGTGAAGGGAATTTTGGCATCGCGATTCTCCTTAGAAAGATTCAAGAAGAGTGTAGGAGCACGCTGCAAAAGATGACAGCGCAATCTGTTTGCAGGCGTGGCGCCGGTCTCGTGCCTCCGTACATCCTTGAAGCAGGCTTGTGCTCGGAAAAGAAACATAGCCTAGTGATATTCAATTCTAGATTGGGAAAGAGGCACCATGTGGCTGAACCCTAAGCGCGTGGCCGAAAAGCTGAAGTCTTCGGAGGGAAAGTCGAGCACGCTGTCGTGGCTGTTGGTGGTCGCAGCCGTGGTCGGATGCGGACGCGGTCCCCTTACTTCGGCATCCGGAGGTCCCTCGTGTGGGACTTCTCTCGACGCTGGGTATTCGGCGGCGCAGTAACAAACACAATCCGGGCGGAACAGCGGGCAGGCTCCTGCCGTCGACGACCCGAGTCCCTTCGGACGTCAGACAGAATATCGACGGACCACGGCTTGTTCTTAAGGCGCCGCTCTTAGCGGCCGAGATGTTACTGAGTGGAGATCCGAGTCGGCTCCGTTCCCTTCTCGGTACGCAAGAATCGTGCGCTAGAATGAGTAGTACACAGCTATCGACTGCCGCTGGGGACGCTTCTCCCCCGAGCGAATCGGCTGCTCTCTGCGCAGATTCGAAACCACGACGCTTGACCATCGTCGTGCTTCTCGACTACCTGAATTTCTTTGGCGGCGGATACGAGGCGCAGTTGCGCGACGCTCTTCACGCGAGATGCCGCGAGGAAGGTCATGAGCTGCTGCTGCTCTACGGTGGCGCGCTCGATGGCCGTCGTCCGATGGATGTCGGAGACAACGCCATCTTCACGATCCTACAACCCAATGTTGTCGACGGGATCATCGTCGCCTCGCCATTGCTCGCCGCCTACTGTGGCTCGGAGGGCGTCGCACGTTTGGTCGAGCGCTACCGGCCGACGCCTCTGTGCAGTGTCGGTATCATGTTGCCGGGAGTTCCGAGCGTCGTCCTCGACAATCGACCTGGGATGGAGGCCGCGGTTGAACACTTGGTCCGCGACCACGGTTGCCGCCGCCTGGCATTTCTCGCCGGAACGCCGAAGAACCCCGAGGCCGAGATTCGATTCAAGGCGTACCAGGATGTGCTCGAACGGAACGGCATCGTCTTCGATCCGTCTCTGGTAGCCAGTGGGCTATTTCGGACCAGCACGGGGCAAGTCGCGATGGACGAGATCCTGGCGCGCGGAGTGGCCATCGACGGTGTCGTGGCCGCGAACGACGAAATGGCGATCGGCGCTATCGAGGCATTGCGGAAGTCGGGACGGCGTGTGCCGCAGGATATTCCAATAACTGGGTTCGATGACTTGGTTCTGGCCCGACTAGGCAATCCACCCTTGACCACCGTCGCGCAGCCCTTCGACCTAGTCGCCGGGCTGGCGATCAGAACCATCACGGAGCAGGTCGCGGGGCGCGCGGTCTCGGAGTGCACGCAGGTTTCTGCGCATTTCATTCGCCGCCATTCGTGTGGCTGCGGGCACGAGTTCCATCGCGGGAGCACCGACATTCTGGCGGCTGCTTCAACGGGCTCTCCCGAGGATTTCCACGCGCGCGGCGAAGCCTTATTGACTGCGCTCGCGAGCACGCTTCGCACGGGCTCGGTTGACGGGACTCGCGCCGCAGGCCGAATGCTCGATGGCTTTCGAGCCGAGGTTGCCGGCCAACCGGGCGCCTTTGCGAAAGCGATATCGGACCTCCTGGAGGATATTGGCGACGACAACGAACGCCACCGGATGCTCCAGAACGCGATCACGTGCTTGCGCGATGGACTGGGCGGCGCATCCGATGTGCGGGTGGAGCGCTGTTTCTACGAAGGCCTGGCACTCGTCGCGTTTTCCAACACCACGACCCAGGTGCAACATCGCCTGCGGCTCGACGAAAACTACCTCCGCCTGCTCACGGTTGGCGAGCAGGCCTCGGCTGCCTTCGACCTGTCGTCCTTGAAAGACGCGCTCGTCAAGGGGCTCCCCACGGCCGGGGTTCGCACCGCTTTTCTTTCGTGTACGCCCGAAGATTCCGATGGCGAGTTGCAGCCCGTCGTCTGCCTCTTGGGCGGGGTGGCGCAGGAGCCACCAGTTGCTCGATTTCCGGCAAGTCGGCTGATCCCCCCTGGTCTGGTTCCTGTCGACCAGCGCGAGACGTTGCTGGTTTTCCCCTTGGCATTTGAGTCCCGTCTCCTGGGCGTGGTTGCCTTCGACTATTCCGAGGGAACGAATGGTTATGCCGCCTTCCGCAATGAGATCGCTGCAGCGCTGCGAAGCCTTCGCCTGCACCAGGAGCTGGTGCAGAAGAACATGTTGCACGAACGCAGCGTTCAGGAGCGTCTGGCCACCGCCAAGCGTATGGAGGCATTGAGCGTGCTCGCCGGTGGCGTCGCGCACGACCTCAACAATGCCCTGGGCCCGCTCGTTGTCCTTCCTGATATCATCCTGGAGGAGCTGGGCGAATTGAAAGGCGGTGAAGGCTCCACTCGAGAGCTGCGCGCCGATCTCGAGAGCATCAAGACCGCCTCGCTTCGGGCCGCGCAAACCATCAAGGATCTGCTCACCTTGGGGCGCCAAGGCCGGACTGCGAAGGAGCGCCTGGACCTCAATCGGGTCGTCAAATCATGCCTTGCCGAGACCTCACCACGCCTCACGAAGGAAAGAAATCTTCACATCAAGATGGTCCTCCGCCTTGCATCCGAGCCTCTCATTGTCCAGGGCGCCGAGTCTCAGCTGGCACGTGCCATTGGCAACCTCGTCCGCAATGGTGCGGAAGCGATTGAAGGCGATGGCGAGGTCGTGGTCAAGACCGCAAGCGTCCATATGGCCGCAGCCCAAGTCGGCTATGAAACAATTCCACCGGGACAATACGTTCAATTGACCGTATCCGATGACGGGTGCGGAATTCCGCCGCACGACCTTGCTCGTGCCTTCGAGCCCTTCTTCACCAGAAAGCGAGCTGGAGAAACCTCTGGCTCAGGGCTTGGCCTCGCCATCGTGCACGGGGTTGTCAAAGAGCACGGCGGATTCATCGATGTGACCAGCACTCTCGGGGCCGGGACGACCTTCGCCATGTATTTTCCTCAGGTGCAAGAGAGCTTGGCGAAAAGGGAAGATTCCGCGGTAGCGCCGCGCGGGAACTCGAGAATCTTGGTCGTCGACGACGAACCGGTTCAGCTACGCACCTGCCGCAGGAGCTTGATTCGGCTCGGCTACCTGGGGTTGACCCGATTTGGTGGACGGTTTCGCTACGCTGCTTTCTTCACTGAGTGTATCAGCTCGAATTCGATCGGGCTGTTGTAGTTGAGCGCCGAGTGGCGGCGATGGAGGTTGTAGAAGCCG